>JGI24158J21664_10006449_pt1 | contig 15461 bp, 13 predicted proteins | sample Ectturendosymbi3_FD_21664 | JGI IMG/M metagenome (IMG submission 21664)
ATTCTGCATACGCCTGGCACACATCTAGTATTCTTTGCAACCAACGTACACTTGGACAGAACACACAAATATCATCAGCAAACATCAAGTGATTTAANANAACNTCACCAATATAGCACCCTGCTTTAATGTTGTTTAGTTNATTAGACAAATCATCGTTTGGTGTTATGCAAATGATGTTACGCGGAAGTTGCTAGAATTATGCAAAAATATGCTCATNTCAGGAATAATTAGAACTACGTTGTAGAAAGGTTATCCCTGGCTCATGTAAATAAACTATAGTAAGAAAAAGTGAAAAAAGTGTAAAATAATGTCAAATTTTTCAGTGAACCAATTAACATGAATAAAAAACAACTGAGCTTCATTGCGGGAACCCCACTGCAAGAGGGGACTGNGGCAATAACCTCTATTGCTTCCCTTCTTAATTCGACTCTGCTTAGGTACGCTACATGGTCTGTTATAATTTTNTGTTTGTTTTGTTGGGTCCATGATTTGCTGAGCCGTGAATGGCGCAGAATTTTCTGTCCCAATAAAACAAAGGATCACGCCTGGCAACTGCTGACTCGTCCTCATGGTTGATGGTCCTTTATTGTGCAGAAGAGCAAGCTCAGAGGCACATTTCCTGAGTGTTCTACAGCATTTGAAACACTCTAATTTGTGCCAATTCCATGGCAGTATGCGGCAGAGTTGAACATGATCCGGTTCCGGATCGCGATCTCACCGGATTCTGCATTTCTGAACCGGACCCGGATCGGAATGGATTTTGAAAATAAATCAACCGGATCAGATATGGATATCCAAACCGCATTGATCACTGCAATAAAATGCTTGATCAGAGTTTTTTTGCGGATATTAACCAGATTGGACCAAGTATTTGGACAGGTCTACCGGATTAGGATCGGACCGGATTGTTCAATGAAAATTTTGGACTGGACTAGGATTGCAAAATTCTCCAATTTGTTAAACACTAGTATGCGGCTGTCAATTGTGAAAAAACGCAATCTAGTTCTAACGACCCGCGATATTTATCCAGCTTATACCGAATTTTCATATCACTCCTGAATGCGTGTGTTTGCCAACATCAAGTTATCTCATTTGTCAAAACATTTTATCCCTTCACCAGAAGCAGCTTGTACGCTTTTGTTCATAGATGGACGTGTCCATTTAAATTGTTTTTCTTTTTATCTCAAATGTCTGATGTTGTTTGCATTTGTCGATTTTTCTCTCACTTTGTAATGTTTCTGCATGTCGATGGATCGAATTCCGCAGTTGCTGGTCAGTCTTGATAGTGTGTTCCAAACAATACTTTCCCCCTGTGACCGGTCGGGGGTTACAACTCAAGATTTCTGTATTCTTACGTGCTTTGATCAGCTTCTGAATTTGGACCGTGCGCGTGAGCAATTACCGTGAAAGCTAAAAAATCAATGGCTTGAGAAACATAAAAAAGTATTTGGAGGCTTGTGCTGGAACTGAGCGCCACCGTGTGTTATTCTGTTGCTAGGTTTCGCAAGCTGCCAGCTTTTATTCCTTGACACTGGTGTGGTGGTACTGTATTTGTGTAGTGCAACACTCACTCAGTATCTCGTAATTTTGTCAAACACTTAAAAAAGTACCAGAAAGAGTCAGGACAATTATTAGGCGATGATATCTGCCGATAACAAGTGGTATTTACTTCTAAAAATTTATGTGTGTTTGGAATGGGGTGTTCATTTGATTTTTTTGCAATAAATATCTTTGAATTGGGTTAACAACCTGTCCTATTTTAGAGTGTACATTTCTCCTTCATTCTAGTGAAATATTGTAACTGTTGAGGAAGGCATGCAAAACTAATATATTGAATTACTATGTNTCGAAGCATATGATACCATTAAAGTTGCCTCAATTTTCTGATTGAATCAATAAATGTTTTTGTCAATTTTTAGGTTCATGTTTTCATTGCCANTATTGTTTCATTGATAAGATGTAATGCACAAATATCGGTCAAAGCAGATATTTTTGACAGATTTGTGGTGACATTACTGGAGTAAAAAACAATATTGCACAGTAATTTACTGTAAATAAACCTGAAAATACTATATAGTAAAAATAATTCTTCATTGAAATTTAACATTAACACACCTATATGATGGAATATTAAACGTTTCTCTATGATGGAGACCAAATGCAATAGTTGTTGGTGAATTGTTCTGGTGTTTGCATCTGATCTTATCAGTATTGCTTTTGTGTAGTAAAAAATGTGTGGGCAATGTGTGCACACAAAGCATGCAAAATGTAAGAAATGCTGTTAAAGTATTTTGCTCCTCTCAGTGTTGGTCATGTGCAAACATCGATTCTGCANTGANCTATGGTATGACTAACCATTTTTTGTGCTCTTGTGTTGTTGTGAATGACAATAGCTAGGCNTACAGTTGTGGTGATGATAAAGTGTTTTTCTCCTCTCAATGTCGGTCATGTACAAAACTGATTTTACAATGCACTACTGTATGTGGCTAACCATTTTTTGTGTTCTTGTGTCTATGATCATGAGTCTGCAATAAACCATTATTATTTATTTAATATTTATTAGCTTTTCTCAAACGCATAATACTTAACATTTTATAATGTTTTAAATTTCTTAGTTTCACAACAGTTCCAAACATTGTGAAACTACTCACCTTGTCAAAAATTATCAAAATCAAGAACATACGTATTTTACATTATTGTGACAACATTTTGTGCAGTAATATTATTTTAATTACTGTGGTGTTATCATTTCTCATTGTTTTTAAGGTGTTTAGAAAGACAAAAATGGTCTCTCAAGATAGAGACGAACTTTGCTTTATGACAACTAGAAAAATACATTAAAACATTGCTTTAGGAGAGGTGTGAGACCAATAGAAATTTTTTTCAAATGGGCATAGAACTTAGATTATCCAGCGAAAGTTGCTGAAATTTTGTTCAGTTGAAGGTTTATGGACCAAAATTTTTCATTCCAAGTTTTATAAAAATCAATGAATATTTCATATTGTTTTTTTTAAGTTTGAAATATTTTCAGTTTTGTTCCATGGGTCCCATCCCGTTGGGACCTTCAGAACACCCCATAGGGACCGATGGAACAATTCTTTATTATCATTAATAAACAAAAACTATCTCGATGCTGCTTGCCAAATATTTTGTATATGCTCTTTCGTGGTAAAAAATAACTTATCAGCAAAAATCAGTTGCATCAGCCAAACTTTTTTGTTGTAGAGATATATATATAAATTAAATGAACAAATGTGAAAAACGTAAATTATTTAAGTGCTTTGTCAATACTATTTCGATACGTTTGAACAAAATTCTATTAGCATCATTCAAAAACTTTATAATTTTAGTTGCAAGTCGTATTTGATATGTAAACTAAGTAGATAAAATAAATTTTTATTGAAACCTGTATCAAAACAGCACAAAAAACAAATAAACGTTTAGATCTTTTTAGGTTTTTCTACCTCCAGAACCAATGTTTAGAGTATATTACAGTAGCCTACATTGATATTCAATGCACGTAGAAAATATCCACAGTGTTTACCCTAGTTTCATCTAAATTCCAGATCACTTCCAATGAAACTTCAGGGTGATTGTATAAGGTTTTCAAATTGTTAAAAAATAGTTTCAAATTATGAGGATTGAAAGTCATAGTTCATGTTAAGCTTCTTGATTCTACCTTTCTGAGGCTGAGACCCCAACATCGCTTTCGAAATTCTATCAGTTAATCCTGCACTGCTGTTTGTTTCCACTGCAATGATTTTTTAATATTGTTATCCTTAACTTTAACACATTTTAATGCAAACAGACACGCTTTCTTTTTGTTCAATGGGTATGTTAATTTTGATAAGAATGGTCCTTTAGAGCACATTCCTCTTCTCTAGTAACACAAGCACTTGCACAAAATATACTTTATGTTAACCTTACCTACAAGCTAAAAACATTAAAAAGTGAAAATTAGTTATCTAAATTGCAATCACTGATTTCTTTGAAATTGTCTCCCCATTACTCTATGTAAAAGCTTTAGATCGGCTGTAAAGATGTAGTGTGGCCAGTGGAATATCTATTGTTTGCCACCTGTCTCAAGTTCAATGTATTTGATTTTTTGACATCATAAAACACTTTATTTAACTTGTTTGCAGTAAATAAACCTCTGTTGGTCTTTCTTTTATGCAATAAACTTTTCCAAAAATAAGGAATTACAAATTGAGAGACCAATGGAACACCTGCGTTCCATGGGTCCCATCAACACCCATATTTGAAAAAGTGCACAATTTTACACTGCATTCCAAACCTATCAACTCAATTTTCTCTGAGATATTTTTTTAACTCCCAACCTATCCTGGGAAACATTTGGAACTTTCTGCATTGCAATTATGACAGACAAAGAAATCACTAAACGATTGCAAAATATTTTACTTTGATGCCTAAAAAACAAAAAAATGCTTACGTTTTTTTCAGATTGACACAGATTCTTCCTGTTAACGGACAACACTATTGTCCATAAATACAATATTCACAACCACATTGCAAGAGACTATGCTGGGGAGTAATTTAAATGTTTCTTCGGTCCCTGTGTTCCATGGGTCCCACACTTCCCCTAATGCTTTATGGCCATCTCTGTATTTATATAAAATAGTTGTGGTCTTCTAAAATGTCTTGGCAATCACCAAAATCAAACCTCATAAAAACCCTGTCACTACTCATAGTAAAATATCAATTTTTGTGACTATGATCACATCATTATACATCTACCAACAATATCTCCCCTGATGAATATCCAATCCATCTGTTATAGGGCACTTGCTTCCTCCTGTTTTATTGATATGTATGCATTGTTTAGTCCCCAGATATGTCCAACCCAAATGGCTTACTGAGCCAAAAAGTATATCACTATCTTAACCAGGGCACACTTTAAATGGCTTAGTTTGACTTTACCAAACTAAAATTAGCTTAAGCTAATGTACTGAAAGTATTTTAATCCTAACTGGAATGTTAAAAGGTATGATAAAGTAGAACTGCAGACCACCTGCATAAAAAATGTCAGATTCAAGATTATCAAAATAAGGAGAGGTTGTCAGTATGTAGGCTACTTATACTACAGCAAAAATCTAAGCTGGGCTGCACAAAACCTTTGTCAGGGCCGCATGCAGCCCGCAGGTTGGACATAAGCTCGTTTAGGCATAGGGTTATACATGGTACTGCAATAAAAAATGTACTTTGTAAATGCGTATGAAATTATGTTATGATTTACATTGAGAATTTAATTGAACCTTGTTCACTCTCAACCTTTGTTTGGCTTCATGATCATAATATGTTTTTGGTGTTTCTTTGAGTGGTAAAAACAATTTTAACTAGGGAAAAAATCATCTTAAATTTGTTACAATGTTTCTTTTTGTGATTTTCTAAACAAAAAATATGATGTACAGATATGTAACAAAAACAATCTTAGTATCTGACCTTTTCATCACTGATGAAATGATGTATAATTATCATCTTGTTATAAGCAGCTTTGTTTCTTCACATCACATGCTTTTCTTAAAAATGAAATGCAGTCAAGTGTCTGAGCAAATTTAGTATCATGCCTTTGCCAACTTATGAATGATAAATTGCTTACATCCACATTTTTCCTTGTGTATTTGATCCTCATGATGCCAGTCATCATATCAACCAGTGCCTTGTCTGCAAATCGTTTGTGTATGTGTCTTTCCATTTGTTGTTCGCACTGCATTCCATGACAATCCTACACATAGGATTTTTTGAGAATTTTTGTGTAATGCCCCAGGACACACATGTCCACATCACTGTCACTCTTGAGGATAAACTGTGATGCTCATATGATTTGTCCTTTGAAGACTAAGAGTGCACAATGGGTGGCAAGTCTTGTTATAACAAACCAACTTATAATTTTTCAGCATTAAGTAGCTGATAACATCAAATACCTTGGTTATCATTTGCTATAAAACTTATGCTTTATAAAATATATTTTAGTGCTGACAAGGTTATTTGATAAACCTTACCACTTTCTCTACCAGCGTCATATCTTTAGTACTTGGTAATTACGTGACAGAAACCAGGCTACGTACCAATATGGATTTTTAAATATATAGGATACTAGCTATAATACTTTTCTTCGTAAATTTCATATAATGTATGAAAACCAATATATAGTGGATTTAACAATTGAAGGGCTTGTGTATGCTTCAATTAAAAGTTGTTTTATGAACTAGCATAAATATGGTAAACTCTCAAAAACTGCATGACGATAGCCACACTGTTTTAATAGAAAAACCACCCAGTATCGAAAGTGTTAATGTTCTAGTGAAAACGAAAGGTGTCAATGATTTTGCAAAATATGAATGGCTACAAAACAACTTACAATTGATAACTATAATGCAAGAATTTTCCAGAAAGATTATGGAATATTTGCAGTGTGCAAGTATCAGCAAATAATAGCTCCACCGCATCAAAATGATCTACTTTGCTACTCAAGGCTGCATTGAGTTCAAATATTTTGAGGTAGAAGAATATTTTTGCAGGCGTAATCCATTTTTGTCAAAAACCTGCAATAATTTAAATATAATTGCCCAATTGTTGCAGATCTAACTCATTATTATTGAGTTGGACAAGAAGATAATTTTGTCAATAAACTGAGTAAGGCTGGTAGAGTAGGAAAAGTAAGGAAACACTGGTCTTGTAAACGATGATTGCCATTTCATTTATCTAAACATTAAACAGCTTTTTGGGCAGAAGTTATTCGACATCATGTAATTGTAATTTTAAGAACACGCACCAAAACGTTGTCTTACTGTTTTTAGTCAACTATAAACCCTTCACTTATTTGGTATAGGTAAAATTTTGCAATGCTTGGTTGTTCTTAGCTTGATAGCATCAAATAGTCTAAATCTAAGCTGATGGTAAAAGGGCCTTGTTTGGAAATTAAGCTCTTCGGGGTCCTTACCTGGTTTCTAAAATCACCTGCATTATCTGTTTTTTTAAAAATCATATGCCTTATAATTATGATTTCTAAGGCATATGTTTTTTGTTTTGATTATTTTATTTTCAACTGTTGTCAAAATGTTTCCAACAGGGTTGGTTGACTAGATGACCTCCATGGTCTTTAACTAATCCTATGTGGCACAGTGGCAATTTTTTTGTATGATGAGAAGTTCTTTTGCCATTATGTTTTCATTCGCTGTAATTTCCATTGAAAATTGTTCACTTTTTTGCATTGCATGTGCTCATTAACTGAGTCATAAGAAACAATAAATCTCTCTATCTTTCTTGGAAGCTCTAATACAATCAGAAACAATTGAATTTCGTTGTGTTGACACTCCATCATTACATTCGTTCTAGCAAGTTGTACCCACATGAACAAGATTGGTTATGGTCAATGTGATGCAGCCTTTGCATTGACCTTCTTCCTTGCTACTCTAGTAAATATTTCTTTGCCAGTTCTGTTTAATTTTTCACAATTTTTTTGTTATTAAACTTTGTTGAAAAGGGTTATCCAGAATGACGAAAATTTGACTTAAAGATATTTAGGCATTAAAACTTTAAGGAGCACTGCTGTAAAAATCATCTAGCTAGAAAAAGTAGTCTTTGTCAGTTGCAAGTTCTCATTCTTCCCTGTAGCCACAGTTCACTTCCTCATAATTTTACATTAACTTTGAAATAAAACAGTAATAGAGAAACGTTTTTGTAGCAATGTTACCATTATGTAGCACTAGTTTCCATTGAAAACCAAGTGCAATACTTTTTAGTTTTTTCAAAGGCAACTGATGAGTGTTGATGTGCTGCCAGAACTACCAACAAAATTATGAATTGTAATTTTAGAAATCATGGCAAAAGTAATCTGAAAATGTTTGGGTGAAAAAATGATTTTAGAGGGTAAAACCTTGAAAACATTGTAACAAGTCGTGCAAAATCAAACAATATTGCGTTCATAGTTAGTCCTTTATTAGGGCTACAGAATATGTAAATATTTGTCTTAATGTGTAGTATGCATAAGTATTTCAAATGAAATGATTTACAATTATTAGCATCAAGAAAGGTTAAGGTGATAACTACAAACTGCGCAGATTTGTCCAGCCAGCATAAGTTGAACAAANGGATGNCATTAACTCAATAAACTGCAGNAACTGTATGGANTTTATCAACACAGTATTATATGCCTTTCAAAGATCTACTGGTGTTGAATTTAACAAGTTGATGATTGGATTCTGAGTTTGTACAATATTTGATAAAAAAACTTTGATGCATGTTTGTCGGATCATATTTTGTTTTGCAAAATTCAGAAAACTTAACTCTAAAATGGATGTTTCACATGTTGTAACTGTGGGAAGAAAAGCAGGTGGTTCTAATGTTGTTGACAAATTGAAGAAAAAAAAGCGAAGAAAGAGAAAATTGAAAGAAGGCAAAAGATCTTCTGCGTCAAGCACCTCAGCCACTGGAAGCCCTGAATCAGATGGTTAGTTTGAATGTTTTCTGCATTAATTTCTTAACTAAAATTTTTGGGTTTTCCAACGGTCGCAGCCTATTTTTACCTTACATCTACATGTTTCTATTCAAAACTATAAACGATAATTGCACTAGGAGGACAAATCCACTAACAATAAAATAAATTATTTATGTTGTATGTTTGGCTCCGATGTGTGGTCCATATCATAGGGTTAGTAAACGGTTCTAGGACTACTGCCACCTGGATGTCTGCCACCCAGGACAAGTACCACCTAGAACATATTGAATTCTCTACATTTGTTGCCAGTAAAGCCATTTCAACTTCACAAGGTGCTGCTTTCATGTCAAAATTTTTGAATTCACAAAGGGGTATAGCAAACATTTCTTCATCCCCTGACCATTTTAAAGAACCTTTACTTCAACTTTAGTACTTTTCAGTGGGGAAAGTAACTACTCTCCAGTCTCCACAAAGATGATAAACCAAGGAATCAATCGGCAAATTTTTGAATTAGGAAATCAATTTCACGTTACACGACGCACAGTCTGTCCTAAAATCTGCAATCAATGCTTACGGGAGAAACGTTGAAAGACTAAAACAAGAGCAGAAAAAGCCAAGAAACTTAAGACTAAAATGAATATATCAGAAAAAAAGCTGCGACAAATAAAAACAGGAAAATACGCCTTTTCCAAATACAGTAGTTGCTCTCACTGGAACTTTGAAACTAACAGACGCCAAATTAGTTAAGTTAGTTAGGTTGAAGTTCCAGTGAAAGCAATTATTTCCAGACTCATCTGTAGAATTCAGCACAAGACTAAGGTACCGGCGTTATTGTTTATGAAAGAGTAATGTGAAGTCGCATTGATGTGAGCAATAAGCAGAGTCGTTTTGTGTTAGGAACTAGAATTAGACGGAAAATTGAGTTTGAAAATTGATCGGTGAATGCCAGCGTTGTTTCGGTCGGAAATTTTTGTGAGTTTTGTATCTAGTGCCTTGCAAGTGGTTCGTTGGGCGCTTTTACGACTGCCAAGCCAATGCACGTCAGGGGTCAAAGTTTTGTGACCTTGTTTATCATAGCCTAGGCAAGGCAATGTGCTTTCCGAAACGTTTAGTTGGAAATTTTTGTTATTACCAAAGCTGAATCGGACGTGAAGAAGTTTCGTTGCTTGTGTTGTTAACGCGCTAAGCCAAGCGCGCAGTTTCAATTCTTGCGATTTCCGACGCTCAATGTCTGTCATGCAAGTTTTACAAACTCGATTACGTTCATTGGTTACGCAAGGTTCCTGTTAGGCCAGTGTGTTTGCCAAGCCATTTAGCCAAACTGAATTGGTGCAGAAAATGCTCGACAACGGCCACAATTAAGGCGTGTCTTTTTACAAGAAAATTTAGTGACTCTGATATTTGCAATAGGGGCGAAACTTTCACTAGTCCATCAGATATTTCCTCTTTGCATCGATTTAATAATCGTGTTTGATATCTTGAAACCTTTATTTTGCAATAATTTGTATATTGGGAAATTTAAGTTTATTTTACAACCTTGGAAAATTGTTAATCTTGTGGTTATGTTTTTGCTTGTCATTTCAAATTCGAGCCAAAGTGGCTGCCTAAGCGTGGTCGCAAAACAACAGTTGGAAGGGTAATTTATGCCCCAGACGAAAGTTTTCGTGTGGTCTATTGGAAAAATGAAACAATAATGTACTCGTATATTATCTCCCGTGTTTTAGCTTCGCTTTAGCTTTGCTGCACACTACAAAAGATAACACTGCTCTTTTACCTTTCCAGGTCGTCTTCACAAGTCAAGATCGGCGTTTTCGTGTCCACCAGCTGTCACATCTCAACCAACGGCAAGAAAGAAAGATGATGCGATATCCGAAATCTGTCAGAATTTCAACGACAGCCTGCGCTGGCTGCCGTACATAGTAACTTATTCCAATGCACTGCCTCCCTCCAACAGCAATTCGAGGCTGTGCAGTCCGATTGCAGCCAAGCTGGTGGGGTCGTCAAATTCTGTTACGGAGAGCCCGGAAGAAGAGGAAGAACGCATAGCAATTTATAAGATGAATAGAAGAAAACGGTACCTTGCCGCGCAGCAAGCCCTGCTCAGCCTCTATCCAGACACACCTGTCTATGGCGGAAAGTCGGCTCTGGATGGTGTGAGCGCCCAAGAGCTCGATGGGCGGCAGCACAGTGAGCGCAGGTCTCAGTTTTCCGAGAACATTTATTCAGCGAACTTGCACGTAAACGCTACTCCGTCTTCCAGCAACTTACCCCACAGTTTCGAGGCCAGCAAGTTTGAACTTTCGATCAAGCCCGTGGCTGGTTGTCAAGAAAGAAATGCCTTGACGCAAAAAGTGCTATAGTGGCATGTGAACACCACTTACTTTCTAGTTTTTTTTCCGGATTTTATTTTGAGAAGTTTCGTAGAATTGGCTTTAAAGTCATCATTTCGCTTCCAAGCGACGTATGCGTATCCATTGTGAAAGTAACTCCGCAACCTGGAACTATTTGTTCAATCTTATATTCACAGCAATGAAAACGTTTTTTCATCTCTTGCCGGCATCATTTCGATTGCGTTGAATGGTTTCGCAATAGTCTCTTGCAGGTGACGCCACCTGTGTGGTCATTTGCTTTTTTCAAGATACGTTCGCAGCAGTTTTTTTGAAAAGGGTGTTTAATAACGCTTTATGGCAACAGTTTATGATTGACTATCGCGCAAGTGATAAACTATCTCCCTTTGAAACTTTCTGCCTTGGACAACGTTACAGAGATTGAGCTGGAGGTTGTGTGTCGGGGAAAAGTTTGCTTTACTGTTAGGACAGGTCCACTGAACAGACCTCTCATTTATTCAAAAACCATGCTTTTGCTGTGTCTACCAGTAATCGTTTTTGAAGAAAACCAACCCAGGCGGTTACGGAAACGTACTTTTTGAGAGTAATCTGGTCACGCGTCACCGCAAGTGCTTACGCAAGTCTTCTGTTTGAGATTTTGGTAATTGTTGTGGTAATGACCTAGTTTGCAGCTGGTATACTCAGGGCATCCACTTGTCTTTTTCTTCTAAATAACTGTATCCATCGATGATCTGAGTGTGTGACGTAAAAATGACATATATGAACGATGCCTTTTTCAATGCGTGAATAGTCACCAACGCATGTCCGAAAGCTGTCTCTTTGTTTGAGAAAAATTGTATGCGTGTCCGTTTGGGAAGTTCTGTTTTTTGTAATCTGAGCGATCTTCACGCAGCTGCGCTATAATCCCTCCATGTTGTGAGAGCACTCGTTCTCAGCACTAATGAATCACTTTCTGTCGTTCAACAACACGCTGTTGGAGAAAAGCACTTCAACCAATCTTTTGTTCGGTGAGATGATGAGCCGTCTCGTCATCTCCACTTGTAGTGGCACTTTGCACGCGACAGTTTACTGCACAGAGCAACGGTTTTCTGTTGCTGTTTTTTTTTTCAAAAGCCACGCTCGCTACAATTTTTGCGTATCAAGCCGTGTGTCGCCAAATGTAATCCTGGGAGCTGTTCCTGATTTTTCGCGTTACAATTCTTAAACGCTTCAATTAATCCCTTGAAATGTTGGCATTGTCGCTTCTGCGACTGTCGCGAAAGCATTCCTCCCGTCCCAGGTACTTGAACGACTACGCCAAGTTTATCTTGTTGCAAAACAAACTTCACCCGCAATGTACGAGTAATGCCATTTACATGTCCAGTATTATTCGTTCCTCAGCTACGCTTTTGCGACACGGTAAAGGAGGTCAAAGGTCAACAAAAGTGCCGGTGCAATTTGGACGTAGCTGCCAAAAATGCTGAAGCTCAACGTCTATTGGCATGGTTACCGATTTGAATTTTGTCGAGTACCAAAGAAGATTACAACATATTTTTGACGTGTCTGCTCATCACGATTTTCAAAATGTCTTGTTGCATTCGTGTTCGCTGTAATATTTGTGGTGTTTTTTATGCAAGCTGTCAATTACTACCCTTCCGAACCTCCTATTGTACCCCTCTCTCAAATCAAGACCTCCAGGCTGGGGAGCATTTGCTTTGGAATAAAAGCAGCAAGTGTTCGTACTACGTTTACTTCAGCCGCCCAATTAGTTTGACAGCTCATTAAATGTACTGGTGTGTCGATGGGTTGTGGACGGAACAGGGGAAAGCGATTTCCTTCATCAGCAAGTCTTATGACGCACGGACAATTTTTTTTTTCATTTTTTCGCGAAGTTCTTAGAGTTTTTATTCCATGATAAATTTCTGCTGTTTGCGGCCCTGGATTGCGTAATGGCATCTTGGTGTTTGCATCCATTCCCTATCACTGTCCAATAAACCGTTTTATACATTTTCAAGTGTTTTGATGTTTGCTGATGTCTTTTGCCGGTGAGTTTTGAGACGACGATGCAACTCCGCAGTGTTCGCGCCTGGTCAAGAAAGCACTCGCGTTTGAGAAAGCTCCATTTTCCCATCAGTGCGATCTCTGCAGTGTAACCTCGCACAATTTTAACCACGCTGACGATTTCGGTTTATGCATTAAAAACTTTTCTTTATTTTTTACCAAGTGGTGGATCATTCGATTTTCAATTACCTACCAAACGCTTTACTGCACGCTGTTGCGTCCTACTGTGCTCTTTTATACTTTGCTCATAGCAACCATACTTACTACCTTTATTTGGACAATGTTGCATCAGCAAACAATTGCTAATTGCGTAGCGCCTCGTTTTCTCTTAATTTTTGAAAATAATTCAAAACTTTGGACGTAAGCTTTGCACCAGATTTTTTTGTGGAAAGTTTGAAACTTTTGCTTTAGTTTCACCAAACAGTCTTGGTATGATGTATTGCTTGCCGCCGAAGGAAAAATTATTGTAGCTGTTCGGTTTCGGCGACAATCCGTCTCCTCCGAGTAAACAAATTCTGTGTTAAGCGCAACGGCAATGGAGGTTGAAAGCAGAATGCCTGACCCTTTTGTTTCGACTCGGCGGTCTGGTTTTGTGTTGAGTTGTCGCAGCAAGCGGTCACCATTGTCAATTCACCTTCACGGAACCTTTTGTGTTCGACCAAGTTTTTCCGTAATCGGATTTTCTATTGTGACAACACAAAGTGCCACTTATTCAAGCCAGATTACGACTGCAATAAGCAGTCTATTGCGTCATCAGTATGTTCCTTTAAATCCAATTGTCCAGGGAACTTGTTTTTAGGATAATTTGTCAATTTCGGCACTGCCGGTATTTTTTGTAATATGAAAATATAAATATTTTTACCCTTGATTTCGTGCAATTCACTTCATTTGAACTTAAAATCGTGCAACCCTATGGACCAGTTGTGATGAATAAAGTGGTTGAGGTGAGTGGCTTATATTTACAACCAAAACCACTGCACATCAGCTCAGAGCGGGTTTCTGTCGCTCATTGAGTAACTGCATCGTTTGTGTCCTTGGCATGAGTTTACTTATTATAACAAAAATGAAGGGACAGAACGAAGGATTTTGTCAACCGACTATTGCTTCTATTTGTGACCGCGAGGCACAATAAGTATCCACACGGGCCACAGGCCGACGACCACTGCTTTAACGCATTCTGTCGAAATACTGTAAGTGGTTAGTTTCTCCTGCATGGTTTCAAAATCTTCAGATTTCTGGGTATGTCCGCTAATCCTAAACTCACATTCGATTAGAGCTTGTATCTGCTTCCGGCGCAAGTTCAACAATCAGCAAAATGCATGCACAGCGCACTGTCGCGGTCCACTGTAAGCTCTTGCGTCCTGCTCCAGCACTGCCATTACTTGCTAAACGTTTTGGTTATCTTACACATATGCGCAACATTCGAGGGCTACTGTTGTTAAATTAAATGTTATTGTGAACTGGCATGTTTCCATTTAAATTTTATTTGAATTATCTCTAATTTTGAAACTCCTGGTTTATTGGAGAGAGTTTTTATTAAAGATTTGTTTGAAAATGAAAGACGTAAAGGAAAATTCAGTTCAATGGACAGACTGGGACAGTAATCGCGAATGTCTTAAATTCGACAAAGTAGGCGCACATTCAAGTTCAACAAAAATAATTGCTGTTAGTAATTTATCAATGCATCATATCAGGAAAATCCACTGCCAGCAATTTATATTGAAATACATCACATTAGGTTACCAAATCATTTAGGCCAAACCAGTTTTATCACTGGATTAATTTCACTACATCATTCCGAGTTTTTTAGTAACAAACACTCAAATGTTCCTTAAGTCTTGGGCCCCTCCAATGTTCTTGCTGGACCTCCTCTCATAGTCCCTGCCCACACGAACCGCTGAAAGCCACAGTCCGAGTCCGAAATTAAGAAACGTTACCAGCATGAAACAGACACCCATCAGCAAGTATTTTCAGCATGCGAGTCTCGACTGTACCACTATAAAAGGGAAGGTAATATATCAATTGCCAAATCCTCGAATTCCAACAAAACAGTAAATTAACACGAAGAAAACAATATACAGTGTCAGACGAATAATACTGTATTTATTGGGGTTTGTTTCGGTCGTCTAAAAAAACTGGCCTTGCCCAGTTTAAAGAAGGCTGTGGTTCGCACGAAAACCTATGGAATGCAACTCAAAACCAGTTTTTACAAGTTGCAATTCAACAATATCTTGCACAGTTTAGCATCAATGTTTTGTGTCTGTCTTCATGGTTGTCTCCCACGCATAGTAAGCGCTATGACTAACTTTTCACACTTTTTTCCTAGTCCAGAGATATTTGCATCGCAGCTCGGGCGAAAAACGGTGTGACGTCATCGGCGAGCCAACATATCTGCTTCCAGGAGTGCACGCAAAAGTTTTATGACGTCATCAAAGGAGTTAGGAATTTCAGCTTATCAGTGTTGCAGGTCCTGGTAGCAGAGAAGTCAGTTTGCAGAAGTTGTTGATTACTTGCCGACATAGGCGTACGGGAAGGCATTTTACTGGGGGGGCGGAAAAAATTTGCCCTGAAACTAACAATTTGCCCTAAAAATAGACAACTTGCCCTGAAAC
>JGI24158J21664_10006451_pt1 | contig 15459 bp, 10 predicted proteins | sample Ectturendosymbi3_FD_21664 | JGI IMG/M metagenome (IMG submission 21664)
CATTGATTATACATTTTTTTATCATTCAGGATTTTTGAGCAACTTGCGCTTCCCCTGAAAACAGAGTTTGCCCTGAAAATTTTCAAGACAGGGGGGGCGGCCGCCCTCCCCGACCCCCGCCTCGTACGCCTATGCCTGCAAGACTTCGGCAGATGGCAACCGTAATAGACTTGTGTCAAACCCTTGTCTGTAAGTTCCTGATTCATTAGACTCTTGTAATACTTCTGGTGTTGTTATTACTGGTGTTGCTCTCCAGACTTTCCAGACTTGCGCTCAAATAAATTCGCATATTGCTCAATCGCAGCAAGTGTAGTTTAGGCGTTAAACGTTGTGTAAGAAAAAAGACAGCTCTCGCTTTATGCGAAGGTGCCGGTTAACCGTTTACGCTCAAGTGTGTTCTTGCTGGAAGGATATCGAAGAAAACAGATTTTTGAAGTGTCAAAAAGTCTTTCTAATTTATCTTCTTCTTCATTTGTGCCGTCAAAAGTACTTAAAAGTGCAACGGTCGCAAAAATCTGTGCCGTTTTATCTCTAACGCATCGTAATCCAGACATTTTGAAATATATACTCAGTTAATATGATTTTCGGTGTGTTTTTTAGTGTTACAAACATCCTGACAAGTTCATTGCAACTCAAGATCCGACAAAGAACACTGTGGATCACTTCTGGCAGTTGGTTTGGGAGCAAAACTCTCAAACGATTGTTATGATTACCAACATGAGGGAAGATCACAAGGTCGGCAACTAGATCTTCACTATCTTGCTCCGGATGATAGAAAAATAAAAATAAGTTTGTTTCATCGTAATGCTGTGTTTTACTGTTTTTTAGGTATAAAATCATGTAAAAAAACAACTTGGTATGACTTTTAATACATTTTACTTTGTTGCGATCTTTCAGTCTAAATGTGAGAAATATTGGCCGGAGACAAACGAAACGATCGAGAGTTCACTTCTACGACCATAACTTCAGTTGACGAAAGAAGTTGTGATGGTTATGTCATCAGAAAATTTATTGTGACGAATAACAACAGCAGTCACGAACCAGTAAGAGCAGTCCCGAAGTGTTTAATGTTTTCTGTGATTTGAATCTGTTTTTATTGACAGGTGTTGTGGTCAGACTCCTGGTAAAAGCAGAATGCCTGAAAACAGACTGGCAATAATGGTATTCACAACCAAACGTCAATATAACCACTACCGAAGTCCAACTTGGCACAAGTTGTGTAAGCAGTCGTTTCGTGCCAAACAAGACAAAAGGGATATTTGTAGCAAAAATGATGTGAATTGGTATAAAAATTATTACAGTTTGGATTTTTTTCTCATGAAGATTTCACTCAAAGTGACAACAAAAATGTCGATATTTTGGACACACACAAAGAAGTAATGAAATCTGTTCTCTTGCTAAAGAAGTGGAGTAACCACTCTTTGTTCAAGGCAAACACGTCTCTGTGGATGCTGCCATTGATTTCAAAGAGATATGATACATGAAACGATTGACTTCAGTTGAGTTCAGTGACCAAGATTTGGTATACTCCATTGAATCTTTTCTAATGCGTTATTTACTTATCACTGTTTCCTTGTGCCATAACAAATGAGTCTCATTTTTGTTTTTGGTCGCTTTGCAGTGGCTAGGAACAAATAAAAAGTGAGATTCCACAGTTTAAGGCCGTGGGTAGTACTTAAGTTGACCTTCTTTTACAAATCGCTCTTCAACATTGATACAAACCTTTTGCGAGTGCAACAACCAACTGTTGTCCGTTGTTCACAGCAGCCTCCTACTAGGTTGTAGAAACTAGATTTGTCACAACATTTGAATGCTTCTCTGTGTCCAGCTTAGGAGTCAACGCAGGTAATAACACGTGTTTGATACAGTAATCATTTTTGTAACCTCTTCCTAAAGCATGCGTCAGCTACAACCCTTGGCAAAAAGCACGAAAGTCGTGATACAGAATTGCTTTTGCTTCATTTTCGTTTGAAAGTTGTGCCAATTTGACCAGCACTAACATTCGTCAGGCTGAGTAGTCGCCAATGTCTTCACTTCCTGACCAGGGACAGTGTCGTTTTGTATGCGAAAACATTCATGCTTGCTTCCGCATAAGTTTTGCCCATATCCTCTAATGAAACCACTACGTGCAGGAACGTCTTTCGGTGACTCAATACCACTACGTGATCTGGCCAGATCACGGAGTGCCAATCACGACTTCCGAATTATTGCGCTTGCGCAAAGAAATGAACGATGCTAAGAAAAAACGAGGAAGAGATGCACAGGGTCCTGTTGTGGTGCACTGCAGGTAAATACCAAATTGTTTTGTTTCTTGTCAGTGAGAACGATTCAAATTGTTATCCTCCGTCGCGTGTGTGTTCTCGCCTCTATTTCCTTCTTCCTCCTGGAATTCAACCTCGAAACATCCGACAAGTGCAGCAAAGATAGATGGACATACACCATGCAGCAGTTCCAGAATATTGTTCGAATACGTAGTACCTCTGGACATGTGCACAATGTTGTTGTAAAATATTGGGGGACAACCTGGTGTGGAACCAATATAGTCACTGGGTCGATGCTGTTGTGAAGCTTTATAAATTCAAATTTGCAATCTTGTTTTTAGACGTGTTTTGAAAACAACACTAATAATTCTTCGCTTTATCCATTCAGATATTTCACAAATTGATGAATCCCATGCTCAAGTTTGTTATTGCACACGGTACCATATTTGAGAAACATGATCAGCTTTCCAAATTTTGGCAAACGTACAGCGTGATTACATATAATTGCCTATCGGCTGTCTCTGATTCACTCTACCTGCAGCTCAAGCCTACAATCTGAGCTCGAAATTAATCACGCAAGCACCGCATCTGCGCTACCTCATTTCAAGAACATCATTTTCGACACCATTACGTCATACAAGAAAACATCAGTTCTTCTGAAACTGATCAACGTTACCTTTGCAGAGTTCTTCACTTCACCAGACAAAAATTTAATATTGTTAAGTCCACCTAATGACAAAGGCTACAGCTCGTGGCACTTGTTGAAAGTACGTTAAAAATAGCATGATCATGCCAAGAAATGTTAGTCCCCAATGCTTAGGTGTCAGGTTATGTAATGATGTGCCGTTGGAGTGTTGCTAAGGATCGAACGATAGAAAAACAAGGATTAAGCTAGCCTTGACTATTTACCGTGATTTCATGCAGGGCCTTTTTTTATCAGATTTTGAGTGGGGGGGGGGCAATATAAACCTCGAACTACCGGACCAGTAATGTTTGCTGTCTGCGGTCGAATGTCATCTCTGTCCTTTGTTCAAAGGACTTTTAACTGGGGTGGAGGAAATGGCTTAGGCTGGAAAGGAAGGTGTATGGACTGGAGACAATTCATCTCCAAGTAAGTATGTTAAAAAAGCCCTGATTTTCAGAGAAACACGGGGAACGTTAGAACTTTTAAACTACTTCTAAAAGGTAATTTTTACTCAACAAAACTTGCCGCCCCTCAGAAGGTGCCGTCTGGGCCCAAACATTCAGGGCCCCCATTGCTATGTCACTGCCTCTGGCTCTTCTGTTTGTCGTTATTCTCGTGCTTATTCACAAGCTACAAATACTCGAACCTGGAGTAAGATTTTTAAAAGGTTTTCTCTTGGATCTTAATCAAGGTCTAATATTCCTCATGGAATATTCTCACAGCATTTTTTGTGTTGTCATTGTCACATCTTTGCTTCCTTGCATTTAACTGGCATGGGCCCGTTGCCACGATGAGCACGTGACGAACAAAAAACATGCGTCATGCATGCGTTGAGTCTACGTACTACCTTAGTTGCAACGAAGTGGTTTACCAATTATGTGGCGAGTACTGTGCAGCACCACTTAACTGAACGGCAAAAACAGTCATTGAAATGGGGAGACATGTAGCGTCAGAGACTTGCCTCATGATTTCTTAATACTTTTAGTATCAACTTGGTGTTTCCACAAAATCTTGATTTTGGTTTAAAAAGTCTTTTATTTGTTTCTTGGAAACTTGACGTAAATTCAATATTCAGTAATGTGCATATGTCCTAAAGCTGTGCTAAACAGTGCATGCACATGGCTTGATTTATCGCTGCTGTGGCCACTGAACCTTACCTTGCATTGTTCAATGATTTCGATTTGATTTAACTTTTGAAACTGAATCAAGATTCGAAAGAACTGGCCTAGGACGGAGGTACCCAAAACTTTCTCTTACTATGTACCCCTTCAGTATTCCGAAAGATGAGAATGTACCCCTACAGCATTTCAACAGATAAGCATGTACCTCTTCAGCATTTCGACAGATGAACATGTACCACAAAATATTTAATCATGGTTATTCATAAATATATTCAACAATACAATGACTTTTGAACAATGACTTAATATATTTTTATCTTCTATTGCTAACCTTAATGTACCCCTTCGAATAGGCAAATGTACCCGTGGGGGTACATGTACCCCAGGTTGGGAACCACTGGCCTATGAGATAAAGCGCCCGCCACAAATGCTGGTAAGCTGGGCCCGAATCCCGGTACAAGCCACAACAAATGCTTTAGAAGCGGTACTTGCGGCCTGTCCAGCCTCGTGTTTGGTAGTGGATGAGTGCAAGGGAAAGCCTCACACGAAGTGACATGGGCGCCGCAGACCACTCGTGACACTCCAAAGTTTGGAGTTTGGAGTCCAAACCAGTGTAATGAATTTTTTTATTTTCTTTCTACCTAAAGCAGTGGTTCTCAAACTTTTTGTCACTGCGGACCCCTTTCACTGTACTCGAAACCGCTGCGGACCGTTCGTATTGTCAACGTTTTTTCGTTTGTTGAGAAATTAGACTCTGAGAGATTTTCTTAGTGGCCACGGCAAGAAGCAAATTTCAGGCTTCGACATGCCGCAAATTGCCGTCACCTAAAGGTCAGTCAATTTGCAACATGAATATGTCAGACTACAGTTGTGGGGTGATTAAGCTGAATAATGACCCACGTGGGTGGATAAAAACTAGCGGATTTTCGTTTACGGACCTCATAAAACACATCCATGGACGCCTAAGGGGTTCACGGTCCACAGGCTAAGAATCCCTGACCTAAAGGAGCTGTGCAGTCAATAATGCGAGTCGAACTTATTGAAGCTGATTTATGTGGCTATACCAATGAATTCGATGCAATTTCCTTTTAAAGGCAGATCATTATGCGTGCTATGAATTATCAACTCGCGCGCCAGTGGTTGCCGATCCCCGCTCTATTTTAGGTTTCATTATCGCATATGCCAAAGCCAAAGCAGCCTACGTAAATCTCGCCCGATTTGAAACTGCTGCATGGCTTGAGTCAGTTTCGTGCTTACTTTCTATTGTGTCCTGTTATCTTTTTTGAAAGCAGTAGTATTCGTCTTGATTGAAATTGGGTTTTTGAAAAGAAAGCTCTTCTCTTGTCAGTAAGCTTCTTCACTACATTAAATTATCTAAAACACCCGCGTTTGGCGACAAATCTTTGGCACTAATTGGTTCGTTTTTTTTTTCAACGGGACGGCTGCGTGGGCTTGAGTAAGCACAAAACCCGGCAAATTTAAACCTTAAACACGTATACCTAGTTTTAGTTTTTAGAGTTTTGTTGTGTTTATGTTAAGCCTTCTTGTAAACCCTTATTGTTTTGGCTGCTGCAGAGAAACAGTTATACACTATTTCACTCTTTTGCATCATCAAAAAGTTTTGAACTGAATCAGGAGCTGAATAATTTTTGTTTTCTTTGTCTGATTTCTTCATTGCATGCTACAAGTTACATTGCTGGTAACTACAACGCTTCAACTGTGTCACAAGCAAATGAAAAAAGTTTATGAATAGGGAGATACTGCCTAAACGGACGAAAAGGACTCGCGGGTGATACAATCCTGTTTTGAAATATTTTGATAAAAGATGGCAGACGATTAGATGCATACCTTCGATCAGACTAGACTTTATTGTCAATGATTTCGTCGGTCGATTGTTTTATGAGATCCCAATGTTGATTTCAATTACTGTATTTTTGAAATGACGTGGTTGTTGCTGAAGCGTTTCGAGACAAAAACGACAAAATTATTTTTGTGCAACTCAAGAACGTTTCATGTGAAGAAGTTCTAGAGCAGGGGTGGGGAATCTATTTACTAATTAACACGTGCCAAATGTTATGTAAAAAATCACGGGTGGGACACAAAAAATGTCTAATTTTTTTCAGGATGAAAAATGTAACAATGTACCGTACGCATAATGTTTTTTACTTGAAGAACAAGGAGAGAAAACTATGAGACAGAGCGATTCAGACTTCTCTTGACTTATTGTCTAAGTCCACGGTTCTCAAACTGAGCGTCACGACGCTTTGGTGCCTCGTTTTAATTTTTCAAGGACGTCGCACAAATATAAACTCAATGCAGTTTTATTTAATGAGCTAACAAGAGTAAAATTATGTTCAGTTTTGTAACTTTGCACAAGAACAATTATATTGTTGAAGTGCAATCATGCTGACAGCAGATAACCTATTTACTATCTCATGATTACGTAACTGTTTAATAATAAACGCATTGCACAAATTTTAATTTACTTTGCATCAGACTAATGAAGGCTCCAGTAGTCAGTTATAAAGTTGATGTAAACAGGAAACTAATGTTGCAACCTTAGCGAAAATCCGCGATTGAAAGTAACAGACCTATAAAGACTTTTCGCAAGTACAACGACAGTTATTTAGATTTTGGGGTCACATTCATCTTGCAGAACGGAGAGGAAAAACCTCAGTGTGTTGTTTTCAGCCAGGTATTGGCCAATGAACGCATGCTGCCAAATAAGCTTGAACGTCATTTAACATCATCACATCCGCAATTTTTGAATAAACCCAGTTGTTTTTTGGAAACTAAATGATTTGAAGAGGCAAGTGTTCTCCATTTCACAATCACGCAACTTCTAACAAATGCTTTATTAGCATCCTACGAAGTTGCGCACAGAATTGCTAAGTGTAAACAGCCTCACACCATTCCTGAGGAACTAACACTGCCTGCTGCAATCAATCTTGTAGATACGATGATAGAAGGAGCTGCCCAATAGTTAAAAAGTTGGTACCACTATCTAGTGATTTGCTTGAAAATAAATGTATAAATATGGCTACAAATTTACAAAGTATATTATTGCAACGTCTATTTAATCTCGAGTCGAAATTGACTCAGTACTTTACGGATAATTTATCAAGCTATGAATGGATTCATGATCCTTTCGTGCAACCTACTCCGCATTTTCCTTTACTGCAGGGTCTCCAAACTACGGGCTAAATTCGGATCGCGAAGACATTTTGTCAATAATGAAAAAATAATATCTTTACAAAAACTTGTTGATTTGGTAGAATGTAACGTACTGTATACCGAAACAATCACATTACGTAAGATGATGTCCGACCCTCTGAATGTTGTGCAATAACTTATGTGGCCCTTGGACAAAAACGTTTGGGGACCCTTGTTTTACCCTAACAAGAAAAAGAAGTAGCTAAATTGACCTTACCTGTGATGACTCCCTGAAAAAAAGTTTATTTTAGGACAAATTTTTTGATTTCATTGAATGACGAATACCCAACTTTGGCTTAAAAACGCTACGGATGGTTATTCCTTTCACTGCGTCGTCTTTATGCGAAGCAGGATTTTCTGCCATGGCCGTGATTAAAACCAAATATTGATCAAGAAGGAACCTTGTCAATGTGTGTGGCAGTTTCACAAATTCTTCCAAGATTCGACAAAATAGCGAAAAAAAGCAAGCCCACACATTACATTAAATAATGCATATTTCCTTTTGTGGCTTCATCAATAAATAAAACTTTGATAATACGCATATTTATTAAATTCTTATTGCTGGTGCGTTGCTAGTCTAACAAGCGTTTCCAAAGGCGTTGCAACGAAAAAGCTTGAGAAACACTGGTCTAAGTATCTGCTTATCTTGTGTGCCGCAGGTTCCTCAACTCTGTTCTAGAGTTCCACGATGTTGCTTAAGGTGCTTGTAGCATATGGATATTTAAATCGGGTCCATTTGAACCTGCAGTAAATGTTGAAACAGCACGTTAAACACTGCTGGTGAATGGAAGATGGTTTGTAAAGCGATCGCCAGCGTTCGAGAACTTTTGTCCTTACGTACTGGCGCTGGTCCAGCCAATCCACATCTGGTTCATGCCATAGCCCATAAATTTGCAACATTACTGCTGCATTTTAAATTAGTAATGTGCTTGTTATTCCTTAGCGATGGCGTCGGCAGAACAGGAACGTTCATCGGTTTGGACATGTTGGCTGATCAGATGTATCAAGAGCAGAAAATTGATGTCTACAACACCGTTCTTGACATGAGAAGGCAGCGAATGAACATGGTTCAATGCGTTGTGAGTTGTTGGTGCTCGAGACGCACAGCTCGCATTTCACACTTTCCTCTTATTGGAGGATTTCACACATTTCTGTCAGAAATTACGTCTGTGTAAGGATAAAAAGAAGGCGTGATCAGCGTCACTTTGCCTACAACAGCATGATTAACGTCGTTTCACTTTCGTTGTTTAACAATAGCAGCTTGTTGTGACGCCTGCACGAGATGGCAATCCCCTTCGAAAAGCGCTTTCCCCGCTATACTAAGTTGAAGGCCTCTTTCAGTGCTGGTGATAATAAGAGAATTGCTTTGAGTAGTTATCCCTGATCTCTTTCAGCGTCTTCAAGCAAAATTTCATATTTTAAAAGTCTTCGCGTTGGCAGTCACAACACAGGCTTCATTGCATCTCTTCGGAGTCTCTTTCAAAAGGTTTCAGCGGCAAAAACTCTGCTCTTTTTGTATTTCGGCGCTCATCTTATGAAAATGATCTGAATAAAGCGTAAGCTGGATAAGTTACTTATAGACAACCTTTTCTAAGAGCTGAGCTGGATTAAGCTGTTCTATGGCAACCCACTCTCAACACAAATAACTAACAAAACTTGAGCGGACTTTCCTCATACTTAATTGCCCCGATAACGAAACACCACTGGGCTAACTACCTTTGTTCCAACCTGCGTTTGTGTTGCTGATTTGACCACCTTTTAGTGAAACCATTCAGGTTTGAAATTCAATAAAATACAATAAATGTGAGAATACGTCAAAACAGCGTAGTCGTTGGACTATTTATGAAAATTTTGCGAAATGCAAAGGAAATTGGATCGATCCTGCTAGTTCCCCGCAGCCAGCGACCAGACTTGAAAAATTACAACGCAGTAATCTGCAATAAACTTTCGATTTGGCACACGTAAGAAATTCTTTTTTCTTGAACGAGAAGGATAGCGGCCAAGATCCTAGCACTTATCACATGATCCCAGCCAATCAGGTAGCGAAACTTCTGGCAAAGGTATTGCACAAATATCAGATTCGTTTTGATTACTCTTGAAGTTAACCTTTGAATTGTATTTGAATGTTCCTTGAAGTGTATTCTCTTTTTCAGACGCCAGAAAAAATAGGGTGGCATACCGTCGAACGTGAACGCGCCCAAAAGCAACAAAATTGTATGAAATTTTTAGCCAGGCCTCTAGGGAGCATATGGCCACAGCTTTAAACTTTTAGTTTACTGACTCAATATACTGACTTTTACGTATGCATTTGGTTGTTTCACACAATGCTTGTGTTTCGTCAAGGATCAGTACATTTTCATCTACAAGCTTCTCACTGAGCTCCATCTATTCGGAGATACAGATCTTTCTGCAGAAGAGCTTGGGCAGCGAATGGCCGAGCTGGACATGTAAGTTGTTCAGCCGTTGTGAAACCTCTGTTCGTAAAGCTGGAGCGGGGATGGCTTAGGGATATGCATTAGCCTTAGCTATCCCGGCAGAAACCTAATTCAACCTTCGGCCTGCCCCCAGTTGCCGTCATCCAAATAGCAAAAAATATTGCAAAACCAACCGATATGTCTCTTCTAGCAGTTTTAAGCCTCATTAGGGGTAAGGACCTTCTTAACGTGCTTCCATGCTGCAGTAAACGCAATAACCCTGAAAGGACATTGCGTATGAAGCCAACTTACCGTGGCATTTCGTTTTTTGAGTCCAACAAACGAGAATGGACCTAAGCGTTAAATCCTTAATTAATCTCGTTGTGGGCTCGTTTGCCATCTGCCTATACAATGCTGTTAATGCTGCCCGTCTTGGGCCATGATGAGCTTACCAAGTGTAACAAGCAAAAATTCAGTACGTATCCCATGAATAATTAAAAAGTAGCTGCTAGATGAACGGGTAAATGGAGGCTTCATGTAAGGAGTGATAAACTTTTCCGGTTGGACGGTTGAACACATACCTTGAATCTTTGGCATTATTCGCGGGGATATTTTGTTTTGATAAACTTTTAAACCATTTTCATAAATTCTTTGACTGCTCAGATAACACCCGTAATTAGAGCTGATGTGTTTACCACAGCCTGTGTATTTTTGTGTAGTAAAGAAAACGATGCCTTGAACTTGAAGAAAATACTTCATAAATATTGCAGCCGCGTATGTTGCAACTCGTATTGGTAGTTGGTGATGGAAANCACTCAGCAACCATTAGAGTAGAACAGGTTTTCTTAACTTGAGGCAGGTCCATTGACACCTCAATTTATGTGCAGACGTTTCGTCTACAGATAAGTTGGTCAAAATCTAACTTCGATATTGAAATGTGCTTCTTCTGAAGGGGGCCATAGCTTTTGTAAAAATTTGATGGTTGTCCATGATACTAAAAAGATTAAGAAACAATTCACTACATTACTACAGGGTCTTTTGTAGTTTTCAGTTTGTAAAACACAATTTCACTAGTCGCATTCCCTCAATAATATATGTATATATATTTATACAGTATAGATATACAAAGAAATAATTTTGAGTTAGACTTTGCAGGAACCTTAACTAATTTGTAGTTTTGGTTAGACTTTTTAGGAACCTTAAGTCATTCAAATACTGCCTTGTCTGAAGCCAATCCTGCCTTGTTCATTTGTCTCAGGGCCATCTTCTTATACTGTACTATCTCGCTGGACCAAGTGCGCTAGACACAAAGCTGGTGTATTCATTTGCTACAGATAGGCATTAATCTTCTATTTGCTCTGTTCCGAACTTTTCGTGTTTACAATAGAAAGCCATTTCTCGTGAATATTTGTTAATACAAAGGAGAATAAAATATGTTTTCTTGGTTAATTTAGGCCTGGTGTTTCTTTTTACTTGAAGTCAGCAGTTTTATTCAAAATAAGCCGGCCAATCGAACTTACATATTTGATATAACCATCTGTAGAACAGAGGTGGGTAAACGTTTTGACTCGTGGGTCATATTGTATTTAAAATTTGACAGTGGCCGGATTGGGAGCAGATGCAAAGATTGTTGGTATAACTTAAAATAATGAGATGTAAAAATGAACTACCTTTATTCAAGTATTTCAAACAGGTTCGACGGACCGAAATAAAGAAACTAAGGAGCCATAGATCGCCTGGCCTGCCGTAGTCCACCCATGCTGTTTTACTACAAACCTTTCATTGTTGATAAATTTTGGCCATCTTCAATACCATGCGGTGAACTTATGTCCTTATTAGATTGCTAGCGCCATCTATGAGATTTTGCACGAGCAATGTGACTTTGATGAACTTCGCTCTGATGAAGTTAAAAGCGGGAACAGAAAAGAAATCATATGCGAAAACATATAGCAAAAGCTTTATACGAAAAACGTCAGGCTTAGAGGTGGACGCCTTTTTGATAAATTTAAAAAGTTGAAATATAAGTTGTCAAATCTAGCAGCCCTTATTTTGTTCATTTCGCCATTTTTCGCTTGAATTAACTGGTCTTCCTTGACAGACTAAAAAAGCAGGAGTTCGACATGTTGTCCCGGATCCAACCACTCGAAGCGTCCCAGAAGAGAGGACTCGCTGCAGAAAATGCTGCTTTGAACCGAAACTGCACAGTAGTGCCGTGTGAGTTTCTTCCTTATAAAATAGTTATTACTTGGTCCAGACAATGTAGAAAAGTGAGTAGTGAGTTCCAGTGGTGTAGTCAGTCCAAAATTTTTTTAGGGGCAAAAAATTTGTGGGACCAAAATGATTGATTTTAGGCGAATAACACTATTTTGTTTGAGATGTCGCCTCTCAAAGCACAAAATGACTTTATATTCTAAAATTTGGGGGGACATGACCCCGTAGGCCCCCCTGGCTACGCCTATGGGAGGTCTGCAACAGTTTCTTTGCAAACAACGAATAACTGTGTTGCTACATTTTTGACACTAAGAATCTGAGCACCAGTACATTATCATATTGTACATACTCAAACTGGATAAAAGCACTGAGCAAGATTTCGTCGATAAGAAGAGATGACATGTTGTGCAATAACGAAGGACGATTTGAAAGAAAGTTCAGCTGTGACTTTGTTACAAATCTACGGTAAAATGGGGTCAATCCCGATTTCTTTGTCATCTTAAAATTGTCCAGTTTACATTTTACTATACCAACTTGTGTTACACCGTATTCGCCAATTGGTCACAACTGGAACAACACGGGCAAACTGGCCGCTGATGACATGCTTGGTTGAAGACCTGTTGCGTGGTTGTAGCAATTGTTATAATAATGGGTAAGTGCAGTAAGTGGCCAGAGCGTTTTTTGAGTATAGTCACCCAATTAAGATTATGTTTACGAATTGCACCGGCGAAAATTAATGTGTTGTGAAGTAGTGTTTCCAACCTGGGTTTTCCCGAACACGAAACCCGGGTGTTTTGGCAATTTTCTACTACCCGAAACCCATTGTTTTTTCAACTACCATTTCCGGATATTTCAAAAAACCTGGAATTGCTGTTGTATTCAAATATTTGTAATTCTGATAACACTGAAGTTTCAGATTTGATTGCGGGCGTGTGACGGCCAAACTAGCACTTTTGAACTTTCAACTTAATTATCATGAGGCACGAGGTGCGGGTTTTGCCCGGTGACCACCGTACGTTAGTTGTTGGTTTGTTTATATTTTCGTTCAATTGACCTGTTTAGACGGATCGTGACGTAAGTTTGCACATAATAGATGTCTACGCAAACTTTAGTTTTTTTCGCTAACCTAATTCAAATAACTACCACGCGAGGTAGTTCTTCAAAGGTATGCCGTAGTATCGTAGTTACTAGTTAGTTCATTTGTCAGATGTGATGTGTTGGTTCATATACAAGCTGTGGTTTTTGCAATATCGATTCGTTCCTTTTCAGGTAGCAATAACTTTCTACGAAATATTTGGCTTTCCTTCAGAAGCGACTCTAAGTGGATTTTTCATCATACATATTCAGTTTAAAGACGTTAGTAATCAATGAAAATCAGAAGCTTAGAGGCATTTCTTATAAAACAAGGCTCAACAGAATCCATGTAATCCATGTAAATGAAGACCACAAAACTATTCCGGCACAGGAAGAGATCCGATCACAAATTGTGAAACGGAAATTAGATTTTTTGAGGCTACAAAGATGAGGTCAAATAACCTTGAAAAACTCCTCTATGCCTTAAAGGGAGTGCTTTTTCAATGGAACCAGAGAGGGCTTTTTTAGTCACGGAACTATTTGTCACAAAACTCAGAAACAGACTGAATGATGAAAGTGTGCTTTGATTGTCATGCGTCAGTATTATAAACATCATTGTAAAACTGTGCTTAACTTAATTAATAATTCGCTAATAAATTGCGCAGAGACCAACAGTAGTAATTTCACAATGATATTAAGTTTTATCGCTCAAAATCGCATTCATTTCAAAACCCGAAAAAAACGGGTTTTCCAGGGTATCTTTTCTCAGCTACCCGAAACCCGGGTTTTTTTAATTTTGCCCCGAATTGGGAGCACTATTGTGAAGTCTACGGGCTCATGTTATTTTTTTCTGCTTTTAATCCGAAACCGTGTTTCCGCTGTTTGTAATATCGTCGTGAGGAAGAATTAATACACAAGTTTACGCGCTGCTCGTGTGACCTTTCAAAGGTTTAAGCCTACTCAGCTTAAGCCGCCGATCTTGTTATTTTTTGGAGTACAAGAAAATTTATTCAACAATAGTTTGTTTTGTGCAGACGACCATTCCATCGTGCGACTGCTGACTTTAGGTGAAAGACCAACGTACATAAACGCTTCTTTCATCAAGGTAACAAATCAACTTTGTACGCCATGAGCTCACAACTACCTAATTACTATTCTTCACAAGACTTATGAAGAGAGTTGAATATCGAAAGTAGCTGTGCAGCAATCGTTGAAAGTCGATGTACTAATTGTCAAGTACTAGGTCTTCGTTAAGAACCAACCGGATATCGAACCCAGTCTCCAACTTGAGAGACCCCTATTTGACCACCGCACAGTGGTACTTCTAGGCAATAAATCGCAGCAAACGGAAGTCAGGAAGGCAGCGCTGAAATTCTGGCGAAATATGAGTTCATTAAAAACACCGGTTTCTTCTAGTCGGCATATTTGATGCGTGCAACAGCAGAAACTAGTAGAACATCTCCAACGCTTCTTTTTGATTGCGCGATATCTTGTGCAATAATGAACTAATACTGTTGATAAGATGTTGAGATCGTCTACGGTGTCAGCATTCAATCTTAATTCACCTCTCCAGGCCTAACCATTTTGGCGATCAAGTAAAGCACTTGTAACAAGCTAGTCGTAAGTTTGTTTTCTGAAACAAGTGGTTCTTAAGCTACATTCCATCGAGCTTAGGGGTTCGTGAGTCAGTCCCGGGGTTTCGGCGGAGGCCTAACACCTGGTTCATTTTGAACCTTCATAAATGGTATGTTTTGAAGACATTGTGTTTTATATTTCCAATTACAAAGAATCCGGTGAATGCACCGGGAAACTTGGATTCAGGAATCACTGAATTGAACTGTGTGGCCATGTTTTTCAGGATTACGACGTCAAGTTTACTACAATTGTGACACAAGACCCAATGCAGTCAAATATGGAGTCATTCTGGAATATGATTGTTGAACGAAACGCTGCCGTAATAGTAATGCTGACTGAAGTGTCCAAGGTGTGGTGTGGGTAGAGTTTTTTAAGATTTCTTTTGCCATTTGTTTTGTGAAACGCCTCACAAAAGAATTATCGACTCAACAAAACTACTTCCGCTACCCTAGTTTAAACCCGTTGTTTGTGATTGTAGTTAAACGTAAGTAACAACAGATTTTGAAAGCTATTCCATCGTTGCGTTGATGTCGAGTAATGTATATTCGGGCGATCAGTTACTTGTACTCATGTCGGTTCTTCCGTTTTTTCGTGCGCCAGACATGTCACTGAGGTGCAAACATGCTTTTATAAGCGTTTTGGTTCTGTCATCAACTTACGAGCATCACAAATGATACAGTTCACAACAGGATTTCTTGAATCGTAATTAGACTATCTCTGCTCTATCACTCAGTTTTGCACCACCGTGCCATGCAGTGCCGTGGCAAGGGTAAGTGAGGCCCCCCCCGAAATTTCACGTGGGGCCCCCCATACGCTATTGGCCTATTATTATGAATTGCAGTAAA
>JGI24158J21664_10006452_pt1 | contig 15457 bp, 8 predicted proteins | sample Ectturendosymbi3_FD_21664 | JGI IMG/M metagenome (IMG submission 21664)
GGGGGGGGGGGGGGGGGGGGGGGGGGGGGGGGGGGGGGGGCCAAAACTGAGTTTGCCCCCGGGCGCGGGAAACCCGAGGTACGCCACTGACTGAATACCTTCATTCACAAGTAATGAAATGTTTGAGTTATGAGGTATATGTATTGGTAGCCACATGCCCTGGTTTGACCAGATCAGCCCTGGTTTTTGATAATGACCCCCTGGGTCTCTTTTAGACACCTGCTTGTCCTCAAAAACACACTGAAGAAAAAATTGAAAAAGCTATTGGTGTGTCATAAAATGTGGGAAATCAAGCAGAATTTTTCACCTCGAGAAAAATCGACATATTTTTCCTCTCCACTTTATTTCTGGTGAAACGTTCTGCGAATTTCGTTGGGAAGCAGACAAATTTGCAGGCGGTGTTGTAATTCTCGATGCCCTGGAATTGGCAGGACCGTTGTTCGAAAATTTTTAAATTTTATTCACACAACGTACCGGTTTGAAAAATCAAAGTTATGGTCATCCTATAGCTACGCGCCCAGGCATTTATCCAGTGACTTAGGCCAACTCGTTATGCTTGCTTTGGCGTATTTGTTTTTTAAGCGAAATTTCCGCGAATTAGCTTCAGTTAGATTTACCAAAACTGTTAACATGTTTCACTTGAGGTGTTCCACCTCAACACACCACTGATTCTGTTGGAGTCACGTGGGACATCAATCGTTGTAGGATTGTACCTGATGATTCGCTGATCAGGTGATCACCTAAGCCTGCCCGCACTTATCAGCATTGATGGGTTTGTTTCGGCATAGAAAGCTGGATTGTCACTGAAGGATGACCGTCGGTGCTACGCTGCTTTTAAACGCCCGACTAAGGTACTGAACCGTGTCTGAGGTGGTCACGGATAAATGTGATGCGATTCTGGTGACTGATGCCACACACAAACAACAAAAAATCAACAATGAAAAAGACTGATGTTAAGCCACCGCATTAAACCAACCACGCGTTACACAAACCGGAATGTTATTTCCACCCGCACAAGCAATATTTACATCAAGCAAAGCTCAAGAAAACTGCAGAGCTGTATGAATGGGTCGTAAGAACGAAAATTGATGTTGCGCTTCAGGCATTTGCGCCAATTAAGTAAAGCTACTCATTCATTAACCTTGTTGCTAAGGGCAAACTGATTTAACTAAAGATTCTTTCCAATTTGAAACACTGTTGCTAAAGCGCAGGGATGCAATAATTCTCGCTCTAAACAGCGTAAACCTTATGGGGTCCAGTATGGTGCATCTAAAATTGCATTAGGTTCAAAAGACAAACTTTTTTGGCTTGCGCCCGTCCACGTGCAGTCGAATAGGTGAGGTCGCACTATCCAGTCAAAAATGATGTTTTCCTACCCTTGTTTGCGATTCAAGTCTTTAGCAAACATGCGCGTAAGACCAGCAACAAGTACTTTTTGCCTACTTTCTGAGGACTTGCGCCATCTAGACTTACAGCGAATGTGCTATTGTAACAAGGTCGAACAAATATTGTAAAGGCAAGTTGCTAATGTGGCTGACGCACGATCTTCAGAATTGATCAAAAATAGTAAGGAACAAAGGCACATTACCATATTAGGTGCCATTTTAAGACGATGTATTCTAAGAAGTACTGACGAGTGATTGTACACCCGCTCGTTAGATGACCACTTTGTGAATTAAGTTCCGTGTGATGCGCTTTTGTGGTCAACTTCAAAGCTCACCGATAGTTTGCGAGGCATTCACTTTTCAGCTGGCGTGAAGGGTATCAGGACAACTGCCACCGGACAATCGCCACCCGCAAGACAACTGCCAGCCAGGAAAATTGCCATCTGGGACAGAAGCATGAGGAAGCGAAGACCATTTTCCATCATTTTTACATGCCCTTGTTTTATGTCACCCAAACAAAATTCGCTTTTCTAGATCAATGAAAGCACTGACGTAATTCTACCAGTGCCGATAACATTTATCAAAACGCTATGCTACCTTCGCTCTTGAGATAGAGCTAAAAATAACGTCATCAGAATAATGCCAGCAGCATCAGAACATCGGCGCTTCATATGCGAAGTAATGAAAAAAAGGAAGAAATGACCACATTGCATTTTTTTGTAATTATTGCCTCTCTGTCGGCACCGTTTAGAAACTAAATCATAAGCGAATAACTGATTAAGCTGAATTCCGTACGTATAATGAAAATGCCACAGTCATTATTTGCCTTTGAATTCTTTGTTTGTTTCATTGATCGTCCGTAAACAACTTGTCCATCCATATGAAAGTACTTTCCAACAAAACTGCGTCGTCGTTGTCAAACGTTTCCTGTATAGCGAGCGACTGCTTTGGTTCCTTTACATTACTCGCAGATAGCCTCGTATTCCAGCATAGAATTTGCCGATGCACAGTGGATAACAATATTACATCACCAAACGTCGACTGTGAAAATCCGTTAATCCTCCCAACTGACCCTACACGGACCACTTGTTTCCTTAGACGAGGCTCATGTGACTTTTCACAAAGGCATAAAGGTCCCTCAAAACGTGTAAAAACTATTGACCAACAACATTGGGCGAGTTATTTATTCAGGCATCCAGAAAAACAGAATTATGAAATGCTGTGAAACAGTGCGACGACAAGGATAGTTAATTTATTAGTCAATCAGACAACACATTATTATTTTGCTATACATTAACTGCCGCCGTGGTCTTCATCGTAATTGCCTCACCTTTGGCATAATTGCTTTCATCAACTTGCAGGTTTCTTTTACCAGGAACAGGCTTGAAAACAGAGTTGACGGTGGCAATTAAACACTGAATGAAGTTGTTATTATTTCGAAACGTTAACTAAGTTTCAGCGGGAGAAAGGCGGATCATATTAATCAAGCCAACGTTTTGAGATACATCCACTGCAGTAGACGTAATCATTTTCGTGTTGTTCGCAGATATGAAGCTGTATGACGCGGAAGATTTGCTTTCATATTTCTGAAGTAAACCGAACTAATTATTGCACTCGGCAGCATGCCATTTTAGGAAAATCATTCACTCACAAAAGCAAGTGTTAGATTCAATGCCGTCATTAAATCCGTTCATGTTTTTGATGATATCTCCAAAATTGCGAAAACAAGTGTGAAAAACGATACCTGTTTATAGTTTAACTGCAAATGCGCTATTTGATATAAATTTTTTAAACAACTATATCTGACTTTTGTTGTGAAAACCTGAGCAATTCCACCTCCTCTGGAAAATTCAAAACGAACTGCGAAGTGGTGAAAGTCATGAAACCTTCCAATTTGCCATTTTTGCGTTATTGAGATGCATTCGCCCGACACCTAAAGTTGTAAGCCTTCTCTGCTGCTTCAAACTAAGTGTAAAAAGCGCAGAAGTAGATCACGCAGAGTTTTTAAATCTTCGAAAATACTTGCTTTTGCACTGTCAGCTGTGAATCCTGTATTAGAAAGCATGCAACTATAAGCCATTCCTTGACTCTGAGCACGATACGTTTTTCGGTAAAGTGTTGCAGTTTTCCTGGACCGAATATATTTTGCAAGGGAATGGAAGTGCGTGTTTTTTACTCTTCCAAATTTTGACGATTTCCAGGCCAGCAGAAGCTTTCACGGAGGACAACCCATTTCCATGTTGCTTGCTTTTGAATACCTATTACAGTATAATTTCATCAAATCCCTTCAGGGGTAAAATCATTCAGTGTATATATGTCTACATATCGGCAAATCATTCTCTCGAAAGACGAACGAACTCGGAAAGCCTAACATGTTGTAAACTTTGCGCGTGTTTGTAAATTCAACTTGTTTTTGCCATTATTTAAAAAAAAATGTTCAAAATCATCGGAAATAGAATTTTTGCTATAACGTTTCAGGCACTCAGAAATAAAGCAATGGTTGCAGAAAATGTTTGAAACCATTGCTTTAACTCGTTGTTTGATGATCACATTTTGACACTCGAAATTGGCAGGCTTGTTTCGCAAGTCTTGCATGCGCTAGGAATATAGTAGCTTGCTGACGTTCTGTAATGAAATGCAATCGAAGGTTCGTGAAACGATAGAGGTCTTTGAGACGAAACGGTGATAATGTGTACAACTAGCAAGCATAACTGAAGGCTGTCTGAAGACAACAATGCGTTTCCTCCAATTTCTACCCAACCCCACACACGCAGTGTTTGCTTCTATTCGATTTGTTCAGCTGGCAGCGAGAGAGCAGCGCCGACCGCAAGAACGACTGTCCTTTCACACCAGTCATGTGTAAAACGAGCTGACTGTAATTAATGCCAGTTGATTTGATTTCAGAACAGCTACACCCGAAAGTTGTTATCGCGAAGCTTTCAGAATTTTATCATGACAAATTAAACATGTGTTGCGAGGAGCCCTGAAAATTAAATTAGCTCTTCAACAAGACTTTGCATTTTCACTTATGAATGCTTCAAAGACGATCGAAGGTAATTTTAGAGTCGAAAATCTTTATAAATTCTATAAATTCAGGGTCAAGGTTTTGCTTGTAAAAATTTGACAACGTCACGTTTTTTTTAGGAGTTAATTTGCTCTTAAGTTGGCATGGCGTTTGCAAAAGAATAAACTTGATTGTTCAATTTGACCAGGTATTCAGTTTTCATAACCTACGTGATTACAATGATAAAAAATAATGACTAGTTCCAGTACAACTTGTCAACATCCAGTTTGACAACACCACGACGTTTGGTTGACATCGGGAAAAATATGTGTTAGGCAAATGTAAAGGTGATACCGTGCAGCTGCAATAAGATCTGACAACAACCACCGCCTTGCCAATTGTACTGTAGTTGCGTAAAAATCGTCACAGAATCACCTTGACAGGATCATGGTTTATCAGTTTATTTGAAATTTTATTAAAGCTTTATTTGAATGTTGCAGCAGCAACAGCAGCTATTTCACATTTTACTGGAGCAACTTCAATTAGAAAGCGCAAACGGACGTGTTTAAGACATGCGTAAAGAAAATATGTGAATGTTAGCGAAGTTTCATTTGACAAATTGATCTACATAACTTCATTAAAGCTTATAGCTGCTTTTACTTTACCACTGCAGACAACATTGAAATGCAGGCACAGACAAGCAAGTATCAGTTGGCCTTACTTTATCAGAAAAGAAAATGCGCGTCGATTGCGAAAATACAAGTTTTGAATAAAATTAGTTGTGGTGATAGCCATGACCCAAGCTTAACTGTTAACTGTCTGCTGATTGCGTCATATTGCATTCACGCATGTGGCCAAGTGCTACTACAAATTTACAGCAGAAATAGAAAACTACAGCGCGCCTGAGGTGTTTATTGGCAGCCTTCGTTTTCTGTGGGAAAATCTTGTGGGAAAAATGCTGTGCCTTGAATTTGTTTCGTATCTCTTCCGATATCTGTGTTACCATCGAAAATCCGGGATACAAGTGACTGTTTTCACAACAATCAAATTCAGAAACTTGCTTTAGGGTGTAGTGTAGACCGCAGCACGTATTAATAGGACAATGATTATGACACATGGCTTCGAATGACGCTTTTCGACTACGTGCCTTGTTACAACCAGTGGGCGGCAAAAGGATAATGTATAATAATATCATTAATGTTGTCATACAGCTAACGATCTCTTCTCGGGGTAAACATGACTTAGAACAAGATGACGTGGCAAGGCAAATTCGAGCCAGACGTCGAATTTTCTTACAATCACGTTTTTTCTTTAATTGTTTACCAAATCCTAAATAAGGGAATATTAGTTAAATATCTTTGCTATACGTGATCATACTCAGCACCTTTTACCGTCTTTTCTTTTAATTTAAAGGAAACTGATATTTTTCTCAGGCCCTGTTTTGTCCTGGGACACTGATCTTAGTTGATAAGATCTATAAAATCAACCCGTGCAAAAGCAATGTCAAATAAAGAGTAAAGCGTCTGGAATCTGAAATAAGTTTGTTCTTAACAAACGGCAGTTGAAACTGTTTTCAAATTTTTAATCATTTTCCTGTTTTTGAAAAATATCTCAATTTGCATATAATTTTTGCCTAAAAATTTTTTGCTTTTGGGGAGTTTGAGGTACAATCAAATATCGTTTTTTAAATCTGTCAAAACAATACCTTAACATGAGATCAGGTTGAAAGGCGCGGAAACCTATCAGAAAATGTGAACAAAAATTTTAAACGCTTGTTCAATGGAAGCACTTTTCTGTGTTTTCTTCAAATATTATTACTTCAAATATGTTTGCTACTTCAAATATTATCGGAAAGAAGAAAGTAAAATTAGTCTTTGCTAGGTTTGCTTAAAACAACTCGGCATGAGTGTCTTGGACGTTTCTGATTGCTTGCTCAGATATTTGTGCCCCTTGTTAAAACGTAAAAAAGGTTCAAAACAGTGATGGTCGAACACACTTTTCAAACTGTCGACTGCATTTTACCTTTTGTTTGCATAAACCAGCAGTTCGTGTCTTATGATCGTGACAAGAAGAACTAGTGCGTACTACGTATGGCGGAGCGAACCTATCTCCTCGTTCATAGCCAGCAGCGCATTCGCATTGACCTGTCAATGAAAAAACTCATATCATCTAATACAAGTTCCTTAAAAAAATTCTGGTTACGGAATGTTTTGGGTAAAAACAATATCTGAACCCAAACGCTCCCAAAATGTAAGTGGGAAACGTTTGGAGACGTCTTTGACAGTTATGAGTAGCTGTTAAAACAATTGAATAAACTAAACTACGATTTGTTCAGCGTTTTGTTTTGTTGCATACTTCATTCAAACTTCTCGGTTTGCAACAGTGGAGATGAAAATCTAACACAAGCTTTTTCCGTAGGCTGATACATTGTTAACAAACCGAACTTGCAATTTTTAACGTTGCGTAGAGCGAATCCTTTGAAATTAGAACGCGGGTTTATATTTCACGCCAACGCATCGTCTCTGAAATCCAGTAATTTCTGTATAGGTTACAATGGAATGAACTGAATGGAGTGCATTTGCGAGCTTGATATGGTGATCTACCATTATCAGTTACAGTAGGCTAGAGAAACGCCAAGCGCATTATCGTCAACAAGGCGAAGGGCCATGATGAACCGCCAATTTCTCAAAAATCTCGTTGTTAGACATGCTTTTAACTGTGTGGTTTATTTCTATGTGGGCTTGGAATCTGTCTCCAAAGAATCTCTGAGAGCTGCTCACCGAAAATCTGGCATTCACTCGAACACTGGTTAACAATTACTGCCTGAATGCCACTTGTTTTCTGTATTCACCAGACATCTATTCCATTTGTGTTAATGCAGTGGTTCTGAAAGTGGGCAGAATAGCCCGCTTGTTGGCGATTTTGAGGCGCAAGGGGGCGAAAAAAACAAAGGAGGCGATAGGGGTAAAAGCAACACAAACGGCGCGAAAACGCTGAAAGCCATTACCACTAATCGGTCATTAAATTAACTTCAGTTAACGATCATTGAGTTAACTTCGGCTGTGACCTTGACGCTCTCAAAGCAAAGAAACCGCTTGTTGATTCGTAAGCAAGGTGATCTAACACTGTACCTCACTAAAATCTCTCCCAATATTTCGAAGCTTGGTGAAGGCCTTCAAGCACATCTATCACACTGAACTGGGAACCATGATATGTAGCTATTTCTTCAAATAAAATTCTTTAAAAATACTGTGTTTACTACCTTGTGTTTGCTGTATCAAGCTTGGGGGCCGATAACAACGTGTCCAGAGTGAAAAAGGGGCGATTGAACAAAACCGTTTGAGAAACACTGTTTAATGTAACAAAACATCACAAAGATCTTTCAGTATGTTGTTTTTAAGAGTGCTACCTTAGAGTCCAGGTTAAGCCATCCCTGTCGCAAATACAAAACTTTATTTTCAGTTACCACCTTTCCAATCACTTTTAAGATTCCTCTAGCCATAAACAAGGGCAATCGTTTGTCGAATACTTCTTACCTTGGACACAGCTGTTTCTAAACTTGTCCATTTTTTTTGCAAAGGTTCAAGATCAGGTTGAAACTAGCTCCACGTAGTCGTGAGCAAGAAAAACACAAGTTAGCGAAGAGATTATTGTTTTGTCATTGAAGATTTGAGGAGAATAACCCAAGAAGTGACAACGATCACTTGGAATTTTAACATAGCATGCTTGTAGTCTTGGTAAACACTGTAGCAACAACACTTGCTGGTGTGATTGACCAGAACCAAACTTACCTGCACGCGACAACACCAGCGTAACCAGCCCAAAAGTTTGGGGGGACCAAATATTTTGGGGAGGGAAATGTTTGATTTTAGGCAAGTAACACTATTTTGTTTGGGATACCGCCTCTCAAGGCGCAAAATGGCTATATTTTATAAAATTTGGGGGGCATAGTCCCTGGTCCCCCCTGGCTACGCCTATACGCGACGAGTCTGAAATACAAGTTTAACTGTTTTTCGGCAAAACTTCGTACAAAATACTATTCTATTATTTGTTCATTTTCCCAGTAGTTGTGTATAACAAGCATCAGACGCCAATGACTTTCTCTCGCGACCCAAACTACATCAATTGTTGCTTCCTATTAGCGCTTTGCCTATTTTCAACTATTCACTCCCCAAAGCTTCTCGTAATTGCTTTGGGTCACTCAGGAGTTTTAACTGAAAGACAGGAAATTCTCATCTTTGCCGGGACCTGACTGTCAGGACCGACACGGGTCAATTAGAAAAAAGTGGGTTGAGGCCGCTCTGGCACTTTGTTTACCAAGCACGGCTGTGCTCAGAAACACACGCGGGCCGCAGTACACGCGTTCAACTTCTCCCACGCTCGCTTTAAATCGCAGCACTGGTTACAGACCACCGCAGTGAGGCCCCGTGCCGCGCGTGCATACCTCAGCACAGGCTGACGTCGCTACTTGCGATAAATTCTCATGGCTGCGGTTCGCGTGGGTTCTGGCGTGAAAGCAGAAGTCAAGTCCTGTCGTTTGATGCTTCAAACGTGAACTCAGCCGTCATCGTTCCGAATTTACTCTTGCAAAGAGAATAGCGGCAAGTCTTTTTTAAACGCAACCAACCAAATATTCTACCCTCGTTCCTTCACTGCATTAACTCGTGCCGGGAGAAAGAACAAATTCCGTAAGTGCAGGTCAGAACTCGTGTCGTCGTGAGAGGAGCAAAAGTGTTTTTGGTTGATATGCGCACCAGAAAAAAAACAGCGTTAGGTTTCTGACATTCCATGAAGGCAATAAACGCTTCTTCAAACTTTGAAAAACGTCGACCGCCGCTGCCACTTAATAGAGCGTGCACAAGTGAAATAGTTTCACCTTGCGTTGTAACAACAGTGAAAGATCCGAGCCCGAATGATAATTTTGCACATCACTAATGCAATGCTCAAAATCCAAGATTCCAATTTTTAACGTGAGGCAGGTCAATTGTCAAAAGATGAAATATGGCCTTTTTGCTTTTAACCTGACCGAAATAACAGTGCCTGCGCATTTTGATAAAACACGCAATTTTTTTGCAAGTTTAGCATTGGGGTCGACGGATTACGGATTGTGGATGGTTTACAAGAGAAAGCATGGAATTAAGGAGATATTTGTTATGGCGTATGCAATAAAAACGTGATTTAAAGGCAATTACAAGATTTTATGACTTTCGAATGCTGCAAAATTTCACCTCTAAAGGATTAATGATTTGATGAACTTAAGCCATTTCACAGAGAGAAGTGGAAAAGAAGAGTAGATAATTTGTTGTTGTGTGGAAATAATTTATGTTGACGTTTCTTCACTTAAGCTTTCTTTCATTGCTTTCGTTTGCTAGTGTTTTTCTTTTCCGTCAATTGCGTGCTGTGTACAATTGTTTTTTTGCGTTGCGACGCTTATAATGTATTCATGCATTATGGCACTGTGTTTGTTTTAACAAACTTTTGGGGCGATTCGACTAGATAACTTCAGCGTTTTTTCGGCGTCCTGGTTGCGAGTGCATTCTAGCAGTGTTTGCTTCCGCGTTACTATGCTGTATAGTAACAATCAAACTTACTTATAACTGGCCAAACGCGTACGGCAGTTTATAAAAGTTTTTACATTTTTGTAATCCGTTGAGCATGACCGTCCTTTCTTATAAACCCATATCTTCTTACAGACGCGGTCGGATTAGAGAACAGGAAAAACTGTGGGATTTGTTAGCTATGGACATATTTTGCCACGACATTTCTATTAAATCAAACAAAAATCAATAAGAGCAAAGCCCGTTACAAAAACAAGGTATTATTCGCTGTCAATCCCCATGACCGCTAGTGTAAGTTATTTGTTTACTAATTTTTTTGTTTTCAAATTGAACCTTCCGAGAAAATTCCTTTCCAAACGAGAAGTAAAATCCTGCGCAACTATCAACTGTCAACTGTCAGTATCCAAGACTCATCGAAGTACTCTGGAAGAACTTTTCGTGTTGACCCAATCCTTCGCAAATTTTTGGCTGCTGTGCTTGTTTATTCATTCCTGTCACTTTCGCTCAGATAGCTGAAAATGCCGAATTTATTTGATTGCTTCCAGCCCTTGATTGCAAGCCGCGCTTGAATATAGTGGAACAAATAATTTAAAAAAGCAATGTTAGCCGCTGGTGAAACGAAGCCGCATCGCTAAACGTTTTGCAAACCTGCATGTGACCTAATTGTCGTAACGCTTTTCAACGGCGTAGTGAGAGAAACAAGCCTGTTGGTACAGTAGCAGTTCACACTATCACCATGAAACAAGCCTGTTGGCAGCAGTAATAAAACTTTGTCAAGCTCTCGAAATGCGAAACATCACAATATACTGCACAGTCTTCCGGTACAAATCTATTAGTTATGTCAAAGAAAATAAAGATACACAAGCACAAGCGGCCCTTGTGTATAACCTGCAACAAATGACGAAAAAATAAATATTAGCAGAGGCTTATAATTGAGTAAATACGGCAGATTACTTATGCTGCTGTTTTGTGAGCTGTTCGCAAGTAAAAATACTACTTTCATTCTCCCTTAAATTTGATTCATCTGAGAAATTCCCTTGAGTGTAAGACTCCTGGGGCAATGGCACCTTCAACAGGTCATAACTGTGTTGAGTAGCTGCTCCGGTTTGACCTGAGAGTGACGGGCGGAAAAAGGCAGCTTCGTAATAGTTTTTGTGACAGCAACTTCTGGTTTGAGTAACGAAGGGATCGTCACATCAGAGATAGTTGTTTCCACACGAGACTATTATTGACGAATATGACTTCAAAACACCTTTACTTGATATGCTTATGTATTTTCTTAGAGAGCTGAGATCGTTTGGCTGACTACTTTGGTGAAGAGAAAATATATTTGGTGTCAGCTTGGTTTCCTCCCAGTAACATCATCTAATACTCCTGCCCCAAATATCTCATGCTCGTGAGACTTAGCAACAGAATCAAAGTTTAGCTGATTTTGCATAGCTCTGCATCTGTTTTAATTCGCAACAGAGTCGCAATTTCACCACACTCAGACCACGACTCAAGGTTTTCCTTATTCGAACAGGAGGAAACTATATATTGCAAACGCTTTAGAATAGTGTGGATTACACCCAAGTAATAATGAATATATGCATTTGTTAGGAAAACAGATCTTGTGGACAAACAAATTATTCGATGGGAAGGAAACCGCAGTTTTTCCACTTGCGTCAGGTCAAGGTTCAGAGCATTCAGTTAGGCCAGCGGTTCTCAATTGGAGATGCTCGCGCCCCCAGGGAGTGGAAGAAGGGTCTTCTTGGGGTGAGAACTTCACTGATAATACAAAAAACAATGCATCAAATGGGCGCAAGGGGTGCAAAGATGATTTTTCCATTCGGACGGGGAGCGGCCTTCAAAATGAATTGAGAACAGCTGAGTTAAGCATTCATGCAACCGGCAGTGCTCATCACGCTCTCCCGGTAAAAAATTCACAGGCACAGTATGAAATAGCCTATTTCCAGCTACAAATGTCAACTTCTCCATTGGTTACCTTGCTTTCTGCTGCATCAACTAGGTTTTTAAATCTTGATAAACGCTAGAAAAATCCTTTTCAAAAAGTAAGTAGTCACAAGAGAAGTTGTTTCAGTTGTTTCTAAAAGAGGTTTTGATCAAGAAGCTAAAATTGCGTAACGCATTGCTGAGACGTTTGACGTTCACACGTCCCCAACAATTATTGCTTACTCTTTAATATTGCAAAAGAAAATGTTTCCAACTTAAGTATCAACTGGTGTTAGCAGTCCCATAATACGCGCGAAGATAGATTTACGGGCATCCAATCCCCAGATGGTCCCAAATTATTTTAGTAAATCGTTACACTGATTTTCGGGCATAACCACCTTGTCATGTATAACCCTATACTTTTTCACAATTGGCACTTTGAAAATATAACCATTTTTCGTGCGAGAACTACTTCTAGATTAAAAAACGGTTGAAAAATAAGCAAAATATGGAAAACATGCGATTGATCACGCCATTGTTTCAATTACATGCTTGTCATAAAATTTCTTTTGGTTATTATTTTTCTTCCTTTCTCAGTCTATAGTTTGCTTTAGAAAGACCTTTCATTGTGGATTGAATAGTACTGTTTAAATATATATATATATATATGTGTGTGTGTGTGTATACATAATATTTTTAACTTTGTAGTTATTTTTTTCCATAAAAGCATTCATAATATACAAGTAAAACTGCCATTATCAGAAGCAATATTTGCTCATCATAGAAATAAGGTTGTTCCGTTCTTGTTAGCTTTTGCTTTGCAACACAAACGACTTTGGCTGGGCTCAAGTGAACTACAGCACAATTTTCTTCTTGTGCAAAAGGTTTGTTTGGTGCTTTCAGGTGAGAAAAAAGGCTGCAAAGGCGTGAAGTCATCTTGTGCAGGAAAAACAGGCAAAATTGTTTTCAAACCAGGATTGCTTGAGAAAGAAGCGCTGCCAGCAATCAGTTCATAACCAAAAGTCCACGTGACAAATTGTCACGTAGCTCGACAAAAACACGTGTGAAAATGTTAAGCGGGTTCTTGAGGTGCGGATGTTTCGCTCATTCAATTTTGGCGTTTAACCATCGGCATGTGGTGAACGTGTTTACGAACTACAGTTCGTCGACTGCTGAAAAGCGCTTGTGGTCCTGTTAGACAAGATTTTTTTGACAATCATCACTTGTTTTTGAGTCAGTTGTTTGCTTTTTGTCCAAAACCGGCGACTAATTCATTGTTTGCGACAAAATATACGTCATGTTCTATTTGATCACTCGATATTTACTTCGTGATTGTTTTCATGACACGATGGCATTTTAACCAAACAAGAACGTTTGAGGCTTTATGGCTATTATCGTTCAAGGAAATATTTCACGGTCTACATTTTACCAAACATTTCTTTTCTCGCCGGAAAAATTCTTCAGCTTTTGTTAGAAGCCATTGAGCAGCACATGTTTTGTAGACATTCCTTCACAGGGGATGTTTTCATATACCTAAAAAGATACGCTCCAGCCGTTCTCTAACTCATCGTTTGCAGCCTATGGTCAAAAGATTGTTTTGAAACGAACTGTTCGTAGCAGGGATTTGATTTAAAACTACAACATGAAACCAGGTTCAGTTCCCGAGAAAGTCTGTCAGCGAGAAGCTGCGGAAACGTACCCGTAACAACAACCTACTTTCGACCGGTCGTGACTAAACCGCTGTGAATGCTGTGACGCGGGCAACAGCGTCGATGAACATAATGATGACGATCCGATGGCGCGGTTGCGAGGTATCTCTCGCGGCAATCTCCTTGTTGTCAGAGCAGGCTGATAAGACCGCGTACAAAAGTTTTACAAATTAATTCCAACACCGGAGCAGAGGAAGCGCTTCATTGGTTGACCGATCTGGCCTGTTACACGATTTCTTCATTGATAAAAGCTTGGCATTTTAGAAATGCGATCGAGTAGCAGCGGAACGTTGGCCATATTCGGTTATCGTTTTTTCTTGCTTTTGAAAAAATTGTCAAGGATGTACTACGCGCCATGTGTTACAATCATGCGATCGTCTGATTGCGGTAATCAACCGCTGGCATCGTTAAAAAAGCAAAGTCTTTGAAACATTACACTTCACATTCGTTAACGGTATACGAAAAGACTACTTTCCACAGGTTGTTAACTTCGCTTAGTGTTACCGACTGCATACTTAGGTTTGAAAGATGAATTCAATCAATCAATCAATCATGTTATAATCAGCTTTTTAATTGCAATTGCATGATGAAATACTCTTGGCCAACTATATTTCTGTCGATGATTACTGCTTTGCATCGACAGATTACGTCACATTGTCAATTTCGGCAAATCAAGCCAGAAGTTAAAAAGCACTGATGGAGGTAACAAATCTGCCAATCAACTGGTACCTGGTTTTATTACGAAGACTCGTGCGCGGGCCTTGTTAACGAAAAACTTGCGGCATACCGCAAGCGCGGTTTTCTGCTCTATGATTCTATACGAACCAGGCAGGGAGTTTCTCTTACTCTCTTAAGTGACAAGAAAGTTACCTGCGCTTCATCATTACGGAGGCGCGCCTTTTCAATTATTCGTGCTTTCGATCGCTTCTAATGTTTTTAGGCGGCTAAAAGTTTTCGCCAACAAACAAAGTCTGAAAGGAAAAGCGCAAGCAAATCAAAGGCTAGGTTGAAAATGAGATGCCGGAATTTTGTTTGCAAAGCGGACACATTTTCTCGCTGCTTTCACGTGATTCGTAAACTTTCACAAACGTGGCTTGGTTTTCTTTGTACATTTCCTCTCAGAAGAAAACATTCTGCGCAGCGACTTTCCGTTGTCGTCTCATTCGATTGAAATTGTGAAATTTTTTGTCTTTTCTCACATTCAAGAAATCTGGTATTTTCGCGGACATGTTAAGGCCGTACTTGGTACGCAGTAACCTAGAATCACAAATCCAACTACGTCGAAGTGTCCCATTTTTGTGAAAGGTCGAGTGCTATCGTAAAAGTTGCCGGGATATCTGAAACACAAATGACATGCTGTTGGTGAATGTTCTTTGTTTTCTCCAGCGTTTCACTGCAACGTGCAATCGTTTTTCATTCTGATGTTGTTTCGCAAATAACGCGTATTGCAACATCTTTGCACATGCCTTTTGCGAAAATAATAGGACAGAAAATAACGAATTTACTGACGTGCACCTTGGCAATTGTTTGTTCAGAAAAAAACGTGTTGTTTTCAGCCAGGAGCAGATATTAGGACAAAATGTTATGAAGTTGTTTGTCACATGATATGTGGCTTTGTTTGCGAAAGCAAGCCCGGCCCTGCAGTCTGCAGTATTAAATACACGCTAATTTACAAACCTATTTTCTCAAATAGTGTCCTATTAAAAATGGAGTTATGCCTGATATCTATTACTACCCAGTTTAGTAGAAGAGATGATTGCTTGAAACAAAATAAGTATTTAAGACTGCGAGCTATAATAAAATGTTTTATCGTTTCTTGGTAAAGATTCGGCCTCTTTATTGTCTATAAAAGCAAATCATAAGTTTTTT
>JGI24158J21664_10006453_pt1 | contig 15456 bp, 5 predicted proteins | sample Ectturendosymbi3_FD_21664 | JGI IMG/M metagenome (IMG submission 21664)
AATGTCTCATATTGTCCACTCGACATTCCGACACATATGCAGTGGTACCATTTTGTGCACTCTCCATCACACTGCAGGGCCTCCTGTTTGTCGAAGACAATTTCCTGACACACTCCACATTTATTCATCCTGGATGCCCCAGCGGCCTTTCAGATAAGTAGCTTTAGCTAAAATCTTCATTATAATAAGCCTACAATATTTCTTATTCAAATAGAATACCTTCACAATTGACACAATCACAGTTGTCTTGTGCGTTGCCGCCCCCGGGACGTTAACAGTGACTGAAATGAATTACACAGTTATGAAACTTTTAAACACTGGGATACTGTACATACATGAAATTGGTCATGCTTTCGTGTTGATAGCATGTGACATCAGTTTTCATATGTGGTTGGTTTTTGGCAGTATTCCTTGGTGTAAGGAGGGTAAGGCCTTGTTGCCTCTGCTTGTTTCAGGCAAGGGTGTACAACCTTTTGCTATTGCTGGCCGCATTACTTTTATTTATATGAAGTACGGCCGCCAATGAGTTCGAGTTATATTTATGAGATATGTTTAATTGAAGAATAGGTTTTACCTGGTATATTTATGTCAAATTGCATATTCATTCTATAACTCGTTGTGACATCATGTAGATTGTGCTGCATCGTGTTGACTGATTTTCTTGCCTTGTGTTTGTTTTGCTTCAATATACGCCAGCATGGCCATAAAAAGTTGTATTTTTACCTTATTACACTATGAATAAAGGTAAAAATACAATATAAAAAATATTTTCATTGCAATTTAATATAATTTTTCCCCGAACATAGTGTTATTTTTCATATTTACACAACTGTTCAAACCTAAATTTTGGTCCCACTGGAGCTTAATATCAAGAATGGAATAATCTTGTTGCAAGAGGGATGGTGGCAGAAATTTAACCTCTGAGGCTAGCAACCAATAATATTTGGCAGTGTCTATTTTGCCACCAGGATGGCAGCAGCAAAAGGCTTGGTACAAAGGAAGTAAATGTAACTAAAAAATAAACCTACAACCCTAACCTTAACCCTAACTGTAGCCCTAACCATAACCTAACCTAATGCTAAGCTAACCTAATCCTAAGCTAACACTTACCTACAGTAACCCTAACCTAACACTAAGCTAACCCTAACCTAACAACACTACCCCCTAAACGTAACACCTAAGCGGAGCCTGAAAAAAAGCAAAAAAAACGAAAGTCGGCAAGGTGAGAGTCGAACCGAAAACCATTGGCATAGCAGCCGCAACACATAACCATCACACCACGAGCAGAACAGCGTTTTCCTGACAATGTGACCTTTTTCTTGGTATTGCGTCATGCCACGAGACCGAATCTTGGACTGCCAGCACAATAGCTCCAGCTGATCTGTTGCCGCCAGAACATCGCCGATAGAATAGACACTTCCATAATATTTTTACTACTGTTTTGGTGTCATTACTTTACTCATCGTAAAATATCAGTTTTCACGACTCTGGTGATGTCATTTTATATCCACAACCAAGATCTGCTACTGACGGATATCCGTCTTTCACAAGGCACCCTATGAAAACAGTCAGGTGGAGTTATTTTTGGAAGTGTTTCAAATTGCCTTTGCCTTCCGAATTCTTGTTCTTTGTAAATTTCATTGTTCCCTTTGTTGTGCAGCGTTAGTTTGTGCATTGGTTGACTATCTTGTCAATTACACAGCTTTATGATGAGACTACAGCTTGGTGTTATGTTCCACATTGCGTGTTGTCAGTGTTAAAATACATTACTACAAAATATCTGTCTAGAACTATCAAATTTGGGTAAATCCAGGGATGTAGTGCTAACAAAAAAGGTGTGGTAGCGCATCCAAAACAAGAACTATTTTAAAACGGCTTCAAACTGATTTTAATGCAAAATGTGAAAAAGGTGTGGGAGTGGCGTTGTTCACACACGTTTCTGCCCTACTACACTCCTGGGTAAATGCTTAGAATTTTACTGAGAGTTGCAATGACAACTTTTCTTCATCTTTTTAGTTAATATTTTGAAGGGAAAAGAAATAAAGGCTATTTTTCGTTGAAAAAAGATTAGCATGTCTTTCAAAGCTCATGATCAGCTATGTTTCCACATGAAGAATAATGCAGATTTCCCACTTGTGTATACTGTAAGATGCTAAACTACATATCCAACTAGTGCAGTAATGATCAGTTCTATAAGGAGCTGTAAGCGTATTAATAAATACAGATTATTATATGGCAGTGGCTATAGGTCTGCCAGCAAACCTTAATTTTTGTAAAGTTATTCATCTGCCACCTGTTACGTGACAGTAACTCACAATGAGTATGCAGAAGACTGCACTAAGCTTGGTAGAACTGTACTAAACTCTAAAAGTAACCCTTAAACCTAAACCTGAACCTAAACATTAAATCTAAACTGTAAACCTAAAACCATAAGTCTGAACAGAAAATTTTCAAAAAAGCAAAGAAAAACCAGTCCCATGAAATGATGAATGCAACGACTGCTACCAAAATGAAAAGCGTTACGATGAGAGCCGAACTGAAAACCATTCGCACAGCAGACATAGATGTGTCCACTGGACTACCACAACGGTGCCGCTACAGTGACAAATTCAGCATTTTATTTGAATCATGTCACCACAGGTGAACCTATAGCCACTTGCTTTAAGTTTGTTGCACGATAATAATAACTAACCATTTTAAGGTGCCCTGTAAAAGACGAACACACGTCAGTAGCAGATCTTGGTTGTGGATATAAAATGACGTAACCAGAGTTGTGACAACCAATATTTTGCGGTGAGTAGTGACCCCACAACGTTAGTAAAAATGTTATTTGTTGCTAGCCTACACCTACTTTCATCCATCATCCCTCTTGCAACAAGATTATTCCATTCTTGATAACAAGCTCCAGTGGGACCAAAATTTAGGTATCAACATTTGTGAAAATATAAGAAATTAAAACATTGTAACTTTTTAGCATGATATATTCTGGAGAAAATTATATTATATTACAATGACAACTATTTTTTTCTATTGTATTTTTACCTTTATTCATTGTGTAATGAGGTATTTTTCCACTCCGGTTACATCATCATGCATCCATTAACGATACCCATGCCAATTATCATCTGTTTTTTACATTGTACCCCGTTTTAGTAGACATATAATTAATAGCCTATTTGTTTTGAGACTGTTTTTTTAAAGAACTTACCATTGAGTCTTATTGAAATTTTTACACATTTGAGATAATGAATAAAGTTGTTTTGGCCATATTTACATATTTTAGCTTTGAGCAAATATGGTTATGAAAATAAGTTAGAATGTTTTTTCAAAGTATTAACTGATTTATATTAACCTTTTGAGGTCTCCTAAGGAAACAAGCCATCATCATGTCACTGCATCATTAAACTGATTACAAAATAGATTTTTCCATGAAGCATTACTTATCTTTTTAACAAATTAGACCACAGATGGTGCTTATTATTGAAATAAATTTGAGCTGAACATAATGAAATTTTGATGTTTTTTGTAAGCATGATGGTTGACAGGTACTTGTCATAGCTAATAGAAATTGTTTTTCTCATGAAAGACCAACTTTGTCTTTAGTTTTTCTCATGTGATAAGTTGATAGATCATCATGTAGGAATATTTTTGCATCACTGTCTTCTAACAGAGAAATAGTTCAACTGAAATTAAGGCAGGCGGTTCACATTTTAAAGTTATGCCCTGTGAGTTTTAGCTGTTGATAACGTTGCTACTTAAAACTTTGGTGAGGTTATACATACTTATCGCTAATTTTTTTTTTATATAATTAGTTAATGCATCACTTTAACCAATTAGTTTCTTTGAGCAAAATTCTTTATCATCCAACTCAAATCAAAAAATAGAAACTCCATAACTTTAATGTCACTGATTTTTTTATTAGTAGTGTCTATTTTGCTGCAGCAGCAAACGATCTGCTGGGGCTAATTAGCAATTTAAGCCATATCCAGCTTTATCCACATGTAACACTGAGTTTGTGACACTAGCAGTATGGTGAACCTGGTCGAGTGGCATGTGCCTATTCCTGCATTGGTACTGTGCGAGTGGTGGTCAGTTTGGCTCAGAATTGTTGCTTTGGCTTTGCTAGTAGAGATGACACTTTTGATTGGATCGCTTTTTGTGTTTTTTTTTAACTAGACACAGGTTTACATGGTGAGTTAGGGTTTCGGATTAGGGTTAGGATGTAGGGTATTAGTTCATGTGACAAGGATGATACATTAATCTAAGTATATTACAATCGTCCTTGTCAGATTACCAATTCAACCAATTTGGTTCACCTAATGGTAAAACAACTCCAGCAGTGCTTTTGCACATAATAGCAAAATAGACAGTGCCTTTTTATTTGTTTATCTGAATTTGTGTTTAAATTGTCAACCAGATATGATTTTCACTTTCCTTACTTCTTTGCTAGCTGACTTGAAGTGGAAATCTGATATAAAAAATGTTTTATTAAGTTGAATTAATTAAGTTGAAATGGAAGTTTAAAATAAGGAAGTTTGGTTAACTTCAAACATTGTTTTTTAAGCTTTAGGTCAAGTTAGTTATTTATTTGGTTGCGTGTGATTCTTTGTTGTTTGATTATTTGTCAGTTCGCCATAGTGAACTTACTTGTTGATTATTTATTCAGGATAATACGTAATAATGGCATCTTTGGAATTTACTGATGATGAAATAAGAAGGCAATTGTCTGCTTTAGGTTACTTAAATGTTTCTGAGGGTCGATTAAATCAATTTAAAAAAGGTAAATGCAATTTGTGAAAATTGATATTAGCCATATATTTTCCTACTACAGACATTTTGTGCATGTTTGATGTTTTATCAGTTTCATTTCTGTGTTTGTCTTTTTACATGCTGAATAAAAATTCAGAATGTCAGTTAATTGATACTTTTTGCAAGCATTGTCTACGAATTTACACATCCATTAGGGATGTCATAAGCTTAGATATATGAAGGGAGCGTTGCTGCTGAATTTTGATATACTTCAAAGCATCTGATAACTTTACAACGTTTTCAATACCAGGTGGTTTGAGAGAAGAAAATGTGCCAGGTACTGTGTAAGGGCAGTCACAAAAAACAAGTTGTGGTGTTTGTGTAAACTGTGAAGGCAAAATATGGCAGTTGTTGCATCAATTGCCAGTTACATACTGGTCATCTTGCATTAATCTTGAGTGATGTCACCATCACAAATCAGGTGGCTATCATGATCAGGTCATCAAGAGACATAACCCAGTATATTTTTTTTAATTCACTAAGTGAGTCCAGAGACACACCTGGCATCAAATATGTTACATGAATGGGTTTGATATATGCATGGCTATGGCTTAGACTTCAAATGGGACCAGAAGCATTGGGTTTTCAAAGGATTGGCAATGATAAAAATGTGGTGCTTAGCTGATGGCAAATTAACTGGATTAGGGGCAAAGGGCATCTTCAGGAATGCTTCCTTTAGTTACAACATGTGCAAAGTTTGGTGATGGAATATATATGCTTGAAATGTTATTGATATTATGTTCTAAGCATTTTTTAACTTGATTTGGCTGTTTTAGTGTCCTACAATGTGTAATAATGCTTGTTCAGGTGTGTCATCGTTTAAATAAGCAACTTATTGTTTTATTTCAGATTTATATAAATTGATTGAGCATGACCGATCCTTCAGTGGAAGTTCATCTTGGTTTACCGGTGTTTCTTCCCCAAGTTCAAACTCAGGTTTTTTTCAAACTTTATTGAAAAAATGCTGTTAAAATCTGCCTAGTGTTGAGAGTTTATTGTGACAGATAAAAATTCACTTGAAGGTTAGTTCATCAATGACATCTTAAAATTTGCATGTCAGATTTCAGTGATTCTGTCAAACACAGAGCTTCACAAAGATCTGCTTTTCAACCCCCACCATCTCTGTCAAGATTTCAACCCCACAAGAAGGTTTGTTTGACAGAGCTAACAATGTTTTAATTGGATATGAAATAATCTATGCATTTATAATTTTGCCTTTGTACTGCAATACCGGGGTTCCCAACCTTTTTGCTCTGGCATACCTAAAAAATTTTGTTCCAACTTCACACCCCTACAATCAAGAACTATCTTTCAAACATTTGAAAAGAAATTAAAATTTTTAATATGTAACATGAACAATATACTTTGTAACTCTACAGTTGTCTTGAACCAGTTGAAATGTGTTTACCATTTGACCAAAAGTTTATTCTGTGGTTACCGTAACTCAGTGTTTTTCAACATTTTTTTAGCCACAAACCCTTCAGTGATCATTACTCACAATAATATATGGAAGATTCAAAATCGTGATAGTTATGATAAAATGACTGATGATTTGATGATGGAATGTAGATTGATAAGTACAGCCTTAGCTGAAAGCAGAAATAAAGAAAAAGCTTTATACAGTTGGTTGTTATTACATGCCAAATAAATAGAACATAATAGCAGGCCTTCAAAGATAACCCAGTATGAATTTCATGTTGCATTTTTAGTTGATTGTCATATTTCTAGATTTTGTTCAGGTTTTGTTACAAGACCATAGCTCATTTAACATAGTTAGAAAATTTCATTTTCATCTGTTCTGCCAAGCAATCCAGCATCACTTCATGTTATTGTTCAGAATGATCAAGCACATTTTAGTCAATTTCTTAGATTCTTTTGAAAAATCTAGTTATGTTGATTTTACAATTGAATCTTAAAGATCAGCTGTTGCTTTGAAAAACTTTACAAGAAACATTTTTGCAATCAAAGGTTGAATGTTTGAACATATTCTGTGAAATCCAATTAAAATCTAAAACTATATGTTGCGACTTCCACTCACAACATTTTGTGTATCACTTTCTGTATTTAAAATGTAGGCTTAAACCCATGGAACAATAGATTTCGTAAACACAAATCACACTTTTTTCCTTGTTTAAAGTGACACTTTTACTTAGTGTAAAAGCAAAAACCCTTCGAGAGTATTATTGACTCAAACAAACAAGAGTGTTATAGCCGAGAAGTGTGTAAGCATTAACATCTGACCAAGTGGTGTATTCCAGTGGGAAAAGCCATTTTGAAGAACAGCTTGCCTCCACTAGTTCATTATAATAGAATGTTATAGATTGTCATATTTTACAACATTTCTAAATTGTTTTTATAGGGCATTTTACTAATGTTTTTTGTGACAACACCGCTGTTCTAATCTGTAAACGTTTGATTATTGTGTGAGAACTTCACACTGTTTTTTTGCCATGGGTAATTCCTTGAATGTTTTTACTTGACGTTATCATGTCTCGCAACAAAAGTTGCTGGTCAGACAAACAGCAAATTCAAGCTCAGGCCTGTCACCAATTGTTGAGAAAAAGCAGTTGATTGAAATTGCTTTTAAGTATTGTGGCATGTGAGAAGAAATCTCGTTTCATTTAGTTAGTACAATCAGAGGCGAATTTTCATTTTCGGGGCCCTAGGCTATTATAAATCGGAGGCCATTCTGAAAGGTTCGCGACAATTGGTGTCATACAAATTAGCACTACACGTGCTCGCTACATTCACTGAACAAGTTGTTCCAATACATAAACATATTACTTTATTCTGAATTCCTTCTATCAGGAACAAAACAGTCACAATCAAACTAAAATCCAGCGGAGACGTTAACTTACAACACTCCCATTACATATTTATTGAGTTCTCTGTGTAATTGCTCGGTTTGCAAGTGTCAAGAGCTGGCTCTGAGTAAAGCACCTGTAATTCTTACGACACTTAACAGCCTGTTACTGTACAGAGTCGGCGATCGACAGGACTTTTTGTCTGCAAAATCGCTGATAATTTTGTCATACTTTATCTTTCTAGCTGAATAGCGTGTTCAGCATACAGAATAGCAAGACTTTGCAGCATGCCCCCCCTCGAAACAAACCTGCTAAGAATTTTACCGGTGTTTTATATCAATTTTCAACTGTTAGAAAATAAACGGAAGGACCAGTCGGACTCAAAACGACATCAGTGACTGACAACGTCATTAACTGGCCCCTTCCGAACAAAATTCTTGTCTGCGCTACAGGTAAACTGAAACTGGTCCTTTCATATGTCCGTGCCTCAATGACTAAGCGTAAGTCAGGGCAGATTGTGTGGTGTAGATTTGATGAGGAAAGGGGCATTTTTGTGTAATTTAACCGGAAAAGGCTGGACATATTATTGCTTCGATGGAATTGTGATTTTCGAGCACAAGTGGCACATGATTTGCATTGAATAATTTATCGTACAATTCAAATTAAGTGTGTTTCATTTGAAAAGTACTTGTAGTTGGCAGTTGCAGTATGTTGTTTAATTTTTTTGTAAGATATACAATTTTATCAGGCAACGCTATTTAGGCCTATAAATTTTTCATATTTTTATGTTTTGTCATATTCTTCATAATAAAAATAAATGAGTACAGAAATATGTTCCGGTTCTTATAGTCAATATATATTTTATTTGCTGACAGTTTTAGAGCGAAAATAAACACAAGTATTTTCCGTTTCAAAACATTTTCTTAATGGCTTAACTCTCTTAAAAACTGTGCCTATATATAATAAATAAATGATTAACGCCGTAAAAAGAGAGTGAACGCCATCAGTCACTTCAATCCTTCGCGCTCATTCTTCTATAGCAGGAGTCTCCAAACTACGGACCGCAAATACATTTTGTAAATAATGAAAATTTAATTTACGAATAATTTGTTGATTTGGTAGAATGTAACATGTCCCGAAACAATCACATCACGTAAGATGTCCGACCCACACACTGTTACCCCTGTTCTGTAGAGATCTTTTGTTAGCAGTGTAGTGAAAAATGTGCGTTGAACCAAAACAAGCATGCAAATATAATTGCTTACAAAAGTGCTGGAAATTGTCCTTGCTCCCGAAATTTTGGGGCCCCCCAAATCGGGGGCCCTAGGCTTAAGCCTTTTTAGCCTAATGGTAAATCCGCGTCTGAGTGCAATGATGTTGTATCTGCTGAACTCACACTTATGCATAGTGGTTCCCATTTCCAAACTTTTGTCTGCTGTACTTGGGATGTCGATTTCACATTAACCACTGTTTGTACAGGTTGCCCCGGTGTGTCAAAGGCATGAACAACCTAGCTCCTCGCAAGAATCATCACGGGTTGAGAGCGATGTAAATCAAAGTCACCACCCAGTAAGTCTGTCTCGTTACTGTTCTTTCTAGGATCAACGCCTGCATTTATCTGATGCGAAACAAATGGTGTTCAGCAGTGCTGTCCAGAAAAACTCCACATTTTCAATTGATCTTGTTATTACAACGATTATTTGATGGTGATTTTTACTTGAATTAGGACATGAAAATATTACTTGAGCTCAAATTAATTTTGTAGAGACCAGTAGAAAGGTTGCGCGTTGCTCATTACGCCACACGTTGGAGGTCAGTTGCCCAGCAACAAATGTGCTCGCAATTCACGCTGCGGCGCAAGCGGCAGTCGACATCAGCAACTATAGAAGGACCGCATATGTCACTAACTTGAAATTTTGATCACAACAGTAAGAAAAACTTGCAGTTCTAATTAGTCAGTGGCGGTTGTGCACATAGAAGGACCCCCACTTCAAATATGTGTTGTTCTGTTTGCCTCGAGTTTTGCCCATATGGCCACCTTGAAAGATTCTTGGCGGTGAAGTCCTTTCTCCCCAATATTTTCCTTACCTTTCATGCTAGCATATTCTTATGAAGCTGCTTTTACGTTAGCTTTCTCCATAAATCGCGTTCATTCCGATTCGTCTCCACTGCATTTCAAGCAATGCGTGCTACTGATGCAACCTCGCAGTTGGCGTTGCGTTGAATGTGTGTTTCACCACGAACGGGATGTGCGCGAAGAACAACACCCATATGTATGTGGCGCGAACAAGCAATAACAGAGTGATCGCGGCGCATGGTCTCTATTGTTGCTTGCTGCCACAGTGTGAAGCTTTGCGCACATGCCGCTCGGGCTTTCCGATCGCAACACTATGTGCGAACAGCAGACATACTGCACATTTCTTTTTTCTGTTAATCAATTGAAATAAAACAATTCAGGCATGACAACCACTGATACGTATCCAATTGCTCTCTTGATATGATGCCTTCCAATTAGAAAAAATGACCTTCAGTATTAGAATGTTGTTAGACGGCCTTTCAGTTTTAGGATTGGACTTTTCCTGACATCACTCGCCATTCGATAGAACTAGAGAGCTGTTCAAACTCTAAATAAGCAGAAAGTCTCCAAGCTACGATTAAAAAAATCCGGGCATTTTTGGTGTTTCAACTTTTTTGGGATGATGTCATGAGTGAGTGAGGGCCAAGGGAATATCGGTTGACATCATCGGGGCCTGAGAAAAAAGTTTATGGGGCATTTTCTTTGTTTTTTCGTTTAAAAAACGAGGCAAAAATCCGCATGTTTAAAGCCCTTGATTTACCTTCTAGCGTTTGTGGTTGGCAAGTTATGGCCAAAAAACGATGATCGATTAATTAATCCCCTGATATATCATTAAGGGATTAATTCATTGATTTGTTGTTTTGACCTACATAACGCTTTGTAGTTTTTAGATATTTTATGTTCAAAAAATTGAACGAAAAGCTATCACGTTTTCAAGGTATTCTTGCAACTGAGGAAGACCCATATTCTGCTGTCTCTAAACAAAATTTTCAACCTTCTGCACAGTATTTCTAAAATTGTGTTACTACGATATCGTCGCGTTTCGTACAAAAAATTGAATGGATGAGCAGCAGAAGTTGGTCATTGACTCGCTGCAAAAAATTAACATTTCCCACTGTGACGTGAGAAACATTGTCTGATCATTTTCATTGCCCACGTGATGCAACAAACACCTTCCTTGGCAAACCAGCGTTTACTGCTTCGAGTTTTTTGGGATGTTTGTCTCTACGCGTACCCGAAACTAGGTGGCATAGCCAGTAAGCCAGGCCACAAATTTGGGGCGGGCAAATCTTTGACTTTAAGCGAGCAACAGTATTTTGCTTTCGACACCGCCTCTCAAAGCACAAACTGACAAGAAACGCTAGAAATTTGGGGAGAATGGCTCGCTTGGCCCCCATGCCTACGCCTATGCACGTGCACCAAACATTATTTCTGGGGGAAGAGATGTGCTTCTTTTCGAAAGAACCACCTTTTCTCCGACCTTCAAGTTACTTTCTGTGGTCAAATGGTTTGATAACCATAGCATTTGTTTGAAATAGTTGCCACTGATTGGCGGGTATTTTTGTAAACAAATTTCGCCGTTTTGCGTAGACAATCGTCATGTGTAATAAAAATCGGAAAATTTTTGCGAAAACAAACAAATTTTCAATGAACCTTTTTTCCATGCACATCTGCAATTTTCGAACATTTTACGGCATGGGCCTTGTACAGACTGCCAACAAACATTACTGGCGGCATTTCCTTTTTTTCGTGTATTTTTTGTATCATTTTTATGCCTGCTCCACGCGTTTTTTTTCGGCGCGGACTTGTGTTAATTTTGCTAATAATAACATTTTTCGACAATCATTACTTTTTAAAGGTTAGGTAAGTTTGAGAATAATTTCTGAATTGTTGTGATGGCTACTTCTTCTCCAGAAACGTCCCAGAAAGCCTAATGGTGAGAATGCGATTTGGCCAAAATTTCTGTGGGTATTAACCGTGTTTGTTAAAAAAAGTTACCCGAGCAGTTGGGTCTGCACCGCTATGGAGTCAATACACATCCGGGTGAATTTGTCCCTGATCCTCCCCCCTAAAAAATCCTGGATCCACCTATGGCACTGCTCCAAAGCACAAAAATATGGTATTTTCAATCCTATTTTAATAAGAGCAAATTATGTCTACTCAGCAGACGAAATATACTAGTCTCTGATGCTTTGATGTGAAAGGATTCCTGACAAATGACGGTATATTATACTTTTAATTCTTTAGAAAGTGTAATAGCGTAACTACCTTGTTGGTAGAATTCCTTTATATTAAATCTGCTGGTCCAAGTAATGTCATAGAAAAAACCGCCAACAAAAAGCAGTAAGAGTCATAACGTAGGCTTTCCGGTAATCGCTGTTGCCATCAGTTGTGCGATGAAATAGGCTTATGGCCCAAGCCATAATGTTGAATAATGACCGTATATGTTTTACAATGTGGTACGAAATGTTAAGGGCTGTTTTCTTTTAATTTCGATATTCAGCGACGATATACTGACCGTGAAGTTCATGATTACAAACCGTAGTTTCAAGAAACACGTTCTACCAACACTTTTGTGCCAAACTGTGATTTAGCTTTTTTTCCAGTGAAAAGACCATCAGTAGTTTTACATGGAAACGCGTTTATCACCGTTTCCGTGACAATATCCTGTCTCCAGTGTTTACACTGACGAAGCACAATGCCACAGAAATTTGTAGAATTCCAGGTTTTCTTACTTTTGCTGGTGTCGTTGTTCGTATGACCTGGTTCAAAAAATTGCAGATTTTGAAAGAAGCTTTGTTCGAATGACGTAAAATTGGAAAAAAATTAACGTTTATCACCAGTTGAATATATAAGTACTCAAATCTACTCAAACTTGTGAGTTGGATATTTTTTCTGTTTCTGCAACTTACTTAATATTGGAAATAGTTAGTTCAAATCAGGGGCGGATCTTCCGATCGCCCCCCCTAAAACCTACAAAAGTAACCTTATCCACCACGATTTTTTACAATTCGGAAAACAGCATTGGCAATATAAGGCCATTTTGTCGTCCATTGTTTTGTCACAGCAGTGTTGTGAGTATGCTTCATCTCTCTTGCAGCAGCGAATCCGTTCTGAGACTTGACTACCAATTATTACTGAAATTGCCCCCCCTCCCCTAACCTTACTTGCTGGATCCGCCCCAGGTTGAAATTTATTTTGTTCAAATTGAAGTATTTGCGACCACCTTTTTAAATATCTTGCAGGTTGTGTTTCAAATTAAGAAAAACAATTCAATTATCACTGAACGTGCTACTTCGGGAAAATAGCAATCTTTTTCTATAACATCCCATGAGCTTACATCCCATGCAACTAAAAAAATATGGACAAGCGGTCCTGGTGAATAAAGCAGATAAGCTGCACTACTTTCCCCTGCTATAGGAGAAATATTACAAACAACGTTAATTATTTCAATCAACCAAAAAATTTGGGTGAATTACAAAATTATTGCGTGTAGTATGTAGTGAAAACATGCTAGCCTCCACAGCACCGAATCTGCCAACGCAGACTCTACATTCAGAACAAAAAATTTGCTATAGTTTCTAGCAAGCACATCGATCTAAAAAAGGCTAAATTCTACTCCCTTTTGTCCTCACCCACTTCGGGCAATCTACAGCAAGAGAAAAATTACCAAATAATTTTCTGACTTGATTAAAACAGAGTGTCTCAGATACCTGTCGCCGCGGAATATCAAGCTTTGTTCTTTCCCTTCGTGAAACAAAAAGAAACAAAGTCATATTTAGAGATTATCTGGAGTGGAAGGGGTTAAACGACCCGAAATGCTTTGGATTACTAAAAAACAATGCATTATGCTGGTGATGGCATGTATTTACGCTCATTATGAGGTAAGAAAGACCAATAGGTGACGAAAAGAGTTAAGTGACATTACAGTCCGTCATGATATTTGTTCGGCGAAACTTTTTGAATAAGATCGCAGAACACTGTGCGTCGCGTAACACATTTTGATAACGATATAAACGACATGTTGCAGACGTTTCGGTAACTCCTGCTGCCATCATCAGTGCATTTGTAAACATTTTGAGCAACACTGGAATAAAGTATTGTATTTTTACAATACTCAGCGATACGCCTTCTCCCATTGATTGACAGATCTATACGTCCATGCTTGCCGTGATTTTCATTGGCAGGTGGATATCTCACCATTTTTGACATTCACTGTCTACTGTAAGTAGAGCGAACTCTAAATGCTTTACAAAGTTGACTTCGTTTTCCTGCAACGCCCAAAGGTCTTCACGCACTGTTTCATATCATTTCGTTGCTTTTCCCAAATACATAAAAAATAAAGTAGGCCTATACGATTTATGTACCTTCCAAATAAGAGTAGTGGCAACTTTCACAGTTTTACTATTAACCACAAGCCAATCACAAGTGGAAAATGAAAACTGTCCATGTAAGTGCAGCGCCCCTTTGATAGAATCCACACAACTTAAGTGAAAGTAAAAAGAGTTATGTTGTTTAATTCTATATATATAAGCTAATATGGACAAAACTCAAAAAAATTAATGAGAAAAGTTAAATGAGGCCAATTGAATGCTCTTCTCCACGAAAACCGTTAATGAAAGGTGAAGTATTGGTGCGTAAGGAGAGAAAGAAACCATTAAAACCTTCTTTACAGTTTGTAATGAAAACAGGAGAAAGAACTCCTTCGTTTGTTTTAAACAAATTTGTTTTAAAAATCCCGACCGCTTGTGAAGATCGTGAACATTTTATGAATTAAAAATTGTTTGAACAGGCTCAATTCAAGTTTACTAAAACAGTGGTGTACGCAGAAAATTTTCATGGGGGGGTTCATTCAGTGGCATAGAATGGTCATTTGTATTTGGTGTGGGCTATTTTTGACGTCACAATTTAATGTCATATTCATGTTTCCTGATCAACGTTTTCGCGAAATTTGTTGACACAATATGCATATTCTTCTACAGGCACTCCCCTTAATTTATGTCATTGCACTGAATATAAACTATCAGTGCTCCGGTCACGATATCGGAGGAAAATAAACTCAACGCTACGACACAGCCAGGGCAGTATTTACCTATAGGCTATATAGGTTTAAAACCCTTTAACGACAGCGCGAGCCAATAAATTGGCTCGCCCTTTTTTGGTCATAAATCGCCAGCCGCTAGAGCTAGAGAGTTGTTCAAACCCTCTACGTATTCAGCAAGTCTTCTAGTTGACATCGAAAAAATATTTTTGATTTTGGTTAGGAGTTTGCTGGGGGGAACGTCACAAGTGGGGGTGTTTTTGCATTTTTTTGGCCACCTTTACCTGGCCCTGGGCCCTAACCAATTGACCCATTCTTTTGGTTCAATTTTTTTTCGGAAACTAGGCAAAAATCCGCGTCTTTGAAGCCCTTGAATGGCTTTCTAGCATATCTGTAGCCGAAATTATGGATAAAAAAACAAAGATTGGTGAAAATTTCTGCACCTACAAACTCCAATTTGGGTTGGAACACACCCCTTCTCTATATGGACAACACTCGCCAGCGGATCGAGCTAGAAAGCTGTTCAAATCCGCTTTGAATCGGGAAAGATTTGTAGTTTAGACAGAAAAAAACAATTTTCACAGTGCGATTTCGGGCTTTCTGGCCATGTTTACAAAACCACAGGATGTTTTGACATGTTTTGACAGGTCTGTCAAAACAATCCATGACGTCAACGTCCCGTGGGAGTTCAAAAATCAAGCCGAATCACTGGCGCGAAACCGCGC
>JGI24158J21664_10006454_pt1 | contig 15455 bp, 2 predicted proteins | sample Ectturendosymbi3_FD_21664 | JGI IMG/M metagenome (IMG submission 21664)
TGTAGCCGTACCGGATTTAATACGTATTGTTTTTTTGTTTCTTGAGTTTTTTTTGGCTGTTTTATGGGAATGAATGTACAGACCATAAGGTGTCTGCTACAGAGTTGAGGGCAATGGAAACTTTTCAAAAACAAAAAAATCGTTACCAAATATGTTTATTTCTGTTCATCAACCATGTTGACTTCGAAAATAATAACAGAAATTATAGAAAATTATTCTGAATTATCTGGGGGCCCAAATAGCTGTATATATTTATTTCAAGTCGATCTTGATAAACCATGAAATTACCCATGATGCTGTTGTGAAAAGGCACCTACGCCCCCGTTGCACCTCTTTTGAAAGGGCAGAGGAGGAAATGCTCCCGCCATGCCTCCATTCTCTGGCGTCCCTGTGCATATTATTCTGCACGCACTGTCTTTGCTCGTTGTAAGCTACAATGTGTCACTGTAATGAACATAAATTATCAGCGGTCTCCTGAGACAGAACAGTTCATAACTGCAAAAATATCCGGCAACGCGTTAAAACAGGAGAGTAGAACACGTTCAGTGCTACGTCAGCGCAGTTCACAACTGGAAAATATCAGGTTGCGCGAATGTCTCGTCGAATAGCAGTCGATCAGAATGTATGCGGCGGGAATGGCGGACACCCAGGGTTGATAGTTTAAAATTGTAAACTGCAGAATAATAGAGAATGCGCATAAAGTAAGCAAGCAAATTTTCGTTTCTTATGTGGCTGTTATATGTACAACTGCTGGGGGAAAAGAACAGTTACGGGCTTGTGTGAGCCGTTATGATCAATCCATCTGAACCACTAACTAGTGACTAAACTCGAAACGAAGCCAATATTGCAAGCACAGGTGTGCGACGGTATTAGCACGAAAAAGAAACGGGAAACTACTGATACATCATAAAATCAGTTAAATCAAGCACGTTGAAATAGGACAGTTTTGAAATTTGACACAGAAAATCAATTAAACTTCCATAATTATCTTCACGGTCAATGTAATTGGACCCAACCAAAAAAAAACAACACCCTGGTGAGTTTTAAAAAGCCCACTTAATACAAACTAACAAAGATCCCACTCTTTTCCTTTGAAAAATGCACTATGAAGTTAAAAGTAAAATAAGCAGCACACTTGTACAGTTAACTGTACAATTTTTTAATGAAACAAAACGAACAGTAACATAATTTGAGTGACTTGAAAAAAGAGAAGAATAATTCGACCAGTTTGAGTAAATTCTACTGGTTATCTTCTTCAGCTCTCTAAAATCGGTAGATTTTAACCAACTTTTCTGCCTTCTCTGAATCCGAACTGTTTCTGATGTTGGACCATACCAAGCCATAAGTTGAAAAAATTCTCCAAATAGATGCTGACCTAGCAGGGCATAAACTTGACGTGAAACGGCAGAGTTTGTGTGGGAGTGGCTTTTCTCTGTCTGCAAGTTTGCCAAACCTTACCACTTTGGGGTGAATTGACCAACAACGCTTTGCGAAAACAAAGATGGGGTACATTTCTTTGCCCTCAGATTTGAATGCCATAATAGGTATAAAAAGTTATTAATTGTGTAATTCTGAAAATGGTGATATTGCATGATGCAATAAAAACAATCAGAATAGCGTTTTTGTGTATTTTTCTAAAAAAGAACAAAAACCTGTTTCTTTTCAAAAACTCAAAAAAACGGATTAAAAAAACATAAAACATGTGAATTGCTTTTTTTAAAACCCGTTTTGTTCAACCCGGCTAATTTTTCAATCCTTTTTTGTGATTTTCCCTTGATCGCACGATCTGGAACAAGTCACGTCACTATCAGTTTGATTGGGTGTGCGCCACACACCTAAAGTGTATGTCCCTGGTATTGAGGAGTGTGAGAATTACTGGCATTTGAATACGTAAAAATTAGTATTGACAACAAAACATGTTTCGTAAATTAAATTCATGCAGCATGTATTAGCAGACTTACAATAGGAAAAATCATCCACTTACAGCATTTCAATCTTTGTAATTTCACTCCTAGGATTCCCCCCTGGCATTGGATGCCCGGGGACGGCGCCCCGTTCGCCCCCCCCCTCTGCACGTCACTGGAGCCAGCCGATAGGCCACGTGAGTTTCGTAAAAGTCTCCATTGTTCAACGTTTACTTAACATTTGCAGTCATAGAAAAATTCATTTCAACAAGAAAAGCTTAGAAAAGGTGTTGCTCTTATTTGATGAATTTGAGGTAAGAACCTTAGTCTGAAAACCTAATGCAAGGATAAACGATTCGTTTGGATATGATTGTGGTGAAGGATTTTAGGGATGTTAATCAAACCAGTTGTACATTGCACAACTTGGCAATGGCTGTACTGAATAAAGTTGTTCAACTCACTTACCGTCGAAGATAAAAAGTTCTAATCACCGCTGAGTATTGAAAAAAGGCCTATGTCCCACTTGGCATGGTTTGGTAATACAGTTTTCGAAATAGACGTCTGTTGCTAACCAGTCCTGTCGCCACAGGGACTTAGCCTCCCAAACAAACCTTCAATTCTTGAAAGATGAAGCACTATAAGTCATAAATATGAAGCACTATAAATCAGTAGAGTTTTTGTCAAATTTTAGAATGTCAATCCCCCCTGCACAAACGTAAAGTCCCCCAATCGAAGACCGTCTGGCGATGGTTCTGTTGGTAACGTACAAAGGCAAGCAATAGCACTACGCACGTGTAATTGGAGGAGGTCCAAAACAACAGCTAGATGAAGTGCGTAAAATCACGAGGATGACCACAAGCCAGGGCTTCTCAACCATAGTTTTAAACCTGTTTAAGATATTTTTTCAAAATGGATCCCCGCACCTATAGAGGGCTCCATGCAAGTGCCGACAGAGTCAACGTTTGAAGACTTTTATACATACTAAGAGGATTAAAGCACTACTGAAACGTGAAGTGAACAATGACACGTTCTTTACATCATTGAGATCATATTATCAGATTGATTAGCCTATAGCCTGGAATATATGTAGTATATATTGTATTTTCAGTCAAAGATGAGGATAATATACGAAGTTTTAACATACATAAATGTTTACATCTGTAAAGTAGGCAAGCCACCATCACATCCCTTAATTTTTTCGTGTGATATCCTGGAATTAGTAAACTATTAAAGAGTCATGCGGTGAGCTTACCGGAGATTAAAAACCAACAGAGAAGAAAATTTGACGAAACATGTCGGGTTCGTATATCCATTATGTAAAGAAAGCAAAACAGAAAAATTAATAATAAGAAAGGTGGTGATAAGCAGAAAAAGCAAGACTCATAATAGACAATAAAAAACAAGACTCATTTCAGTTTGTTAGTGTTTGCTTGTGATTTTCAAGATGTTTTATTAATCCTTGTATCTTTAAATATGCGCGAAAAATAATCTTCTTTCATTTTAAAGCTTTGTAAGCAAATTTGAGGGGTGGAAACGGCGGCACTTAGCTTCACTACGCCACTCGCAGCTAAACACACTGCTGGCTGCAGTGTTCGTCGATTCTCCAAACTGTTAGCTTTTCTCCAAACGGGCTTCTCTCTGCGAAGTCCTGTTGAGCCAAAATTAGAAGGAAGCAAGCTCTGTCGTCTCGCAATGAAAATAAAGGGACTGGAACCAGAGACTTCGCAGAGTTTACTGACCAACAAAATATTGAAGCTGATCATCATTCTTCTTCAGCCAATGAGGACCACAACTTTAACAAGTATGTGGATAAAAACCAAATGAAGAAAAGGCGTGATGATGTAAATGGGCCTTTGAAAGCAAAGTTGGAAAAGTTTGAACAGCACTTCCATCAGGCTGTTGAAGAGATAGAAGAAAAATACAACTGTTCGTGCAAACTGCCATTCAGGGCCGTCGCCAGTGGTTCCCGGGCCCCCTGGTTGCTGCATACATCCAATACAGTATTTTTAAAATGTGGCCACCCTTCTGGTTTTTGGCCCCATTGCTGCTAAATCCTGGTGACGGGCCTCCTGCCATTGGAAGAGCTTATCCCACTTTACCACGAAATCATGAGATGCAGCTCGTACAGTCACAGCTCTTCCTCCGACCCAGGTCAGTGTAGAAAGACCTTTCTGCTCTAAAAATAATAAAATCTGACCTCAGAGCTTCAATGAAGGAAGAAATTGCAGCTGCTACATTATTCCATAAAACGTGCAAATAGTTCAGGTACTTTTGTCGTGCTGTTCCAATCGTAGTCGCTTTGAAGTTGAACTAGTGTTTTTCGTAACAGTATTCATTTCGAGTTCTGCCGTTCTATCCAAAATTTTTTGTATTAAAACTATGTTGACTTATTCTTAAATTTTGCAAGTTTGTTGTACCTAAGTGAAGGGTAGTATGAAGTATTTAGATAACGAAGAGTAACGTGAATGCTCCCGAAATCCCAAATGGTGCTAAAAGTCTAACTAATTTATTTTACTTTCTTTGTTGGTAGATTTTGACCTGTATAATAACTTACTTGTAACATGTTCAACTTACTTGTAACATGTTCAATAACTTACTTGTAACATGTCCATCTATAGCGACACATGTGCGTTCAGCGAAGCTTGGCAGCGTTCGACCGTAAAAAAGTTGTGTCAATAAAGTCATTTGAGATGGTATCATGAAACCCAGAGCGCGTTTTTGAAGGTCGGAGTCGGAACTTCCAACTCCACAGCCCTGTAGGCATCGTCAGCTTCCAGACGTGTCACTTTTGCGCGTGTCCAGCAGTTCACAAAAAATGGCAAAAGCGCTTGTAATTTGGTGCCATTCAAAAGATATTGGATCATATTAGACGCCCTTTTTCATCTCCTGCCACTGACCGGCGTTGAAAGTGCGAAGGCAATCATATTACAAGATTTTACTGATAGTGAATGTTGCGAAAAGACGTTTACCAGACATTCGAATAGGAATATATTTAGCGTTTGGAAACAACCAACATCGAAAATATTGAAAACATGGAAAAAAGTTTAACGATGAAATTGGTAACGAGCAAAAGCTTAAACACCACGTGACAATATTGAAGCCTTGACATGTATCAGAGGTAAGAAAACGTGAGCCCCAGCAACACTAGTGTTACTTAAAACGCGAGTAGTGTCAAACGTACAGACGCCCAGCAAAAAGGATCATGCCTTCACTGAAAGAAACACTGCCATCCCTGCGTGAAATGCGGCTTCGGTTAAAGGGCAAACAAATACCGAGCAAGTTTGCAATGCAATAAATCTCGCCAACAACGAAATGTCTGACACGTTCCTGTGCGTTGGACAACGTTAAACTACTGCAATTTTTAAAAAGCTTGTTCGCCGACGTGAACCAACACAGAGGAAAATTGAAACAGTACCGTACTAGCAAGTTTCGAAACGTGCGGTTAAGCTTTCCCGAGCAGCAGCACGCGTATTCAAGAAAATACTCAACTTAGGTCGCCAGCGGGGGGCCAGTGGTGCCCGGCCCCACCATTTTATGTTTGGCCCCCCGGTTGCTGCATACATGCAACATTTTATTTAAAAATGTGGCCCCCTGCTGCGAAATCCCGGCAACGGACCTGTACTCAACGCGATGAAACTGAAGTTTTTTTAGAGGCAGTCGCAGTCAGCATGTTTTCATCTGCCCTATATATGAACAAACCCAATGCAATGATCTCTCTGGTTTGGTTACAGATGCATCGACAGGTTTTTGTTGTTGGAGTGGCCACATTCATAAATTTATGCAAATTTCCAAAGTGTTCGCTAGGGCATTTTAATTTTCAGTGAAAGATCAAAAACTTACCATTAATTCTTAATTAACAAATTGGGTCAAAAATCAAATTTGCCGAAAGTTGGCATTACAAACATGAAATCCGCGTAAATTGCAATCTTTATACTAAAAAAGCTATGTCCAACCGAAATGGCTTACTGAGCCAGACATAATGTCATTAACCAGGGCCGCACATTGAATGGCTTAATTTGATCTTATCAAAATAAATTTAGCTGAAAGCATTCGAATCCTAACTACAATGGTAACAAACGTGAAGTGGCCCTGAGGACCACCTGCATCAAAAACGTCAAATTCAAGAATTACCAAAATAAGGACAGGTTGTCAGTATGCAGGATACTTTTGCTACAGCGAAAACCTAAACTGGGCCGCACAAAACCTTCGGGTTGGACACAGCTGTACTGAAACATCAAATGGAATCTCTTCCAAGGGTGACGCTCCTCACGCTCGTTATTCGCTATTTTTTGACACCACCCGAAGCCATGGTATTGATTTACCGCGTGCGTGTCATTCGTTTTGACTGGAGCTTCATTTCTTGTATGAGCTCTAACGTCGTTAGAGTTGGGGACGACTGATGACAAAGGATGGACTTAGGTGTGCTGAGAGAATTTTGAATGTTATACAAACCACCTTAGAAGTCTTGGTAAAGCTTCATTCTTGATTGTCAGTTCTAAAGCAAATCACAACTAAATACCTTATAAACGAAAACTCCGAACGACAAACACAAATGGTAACAACACAGACATTGATAAGATAGAAACGACAAATAACACTACCGTATGATTGGAAACATCACAGGAAAATCGTGCATTTAAAGCAAAAATTTACTTTAACATTAGATAAAAAAACGCCTGCTAATTCTACCCATGAAAAACGGAACCAGTCGCGAAATAAAAGTACGTCTTTTGATAAACTATAGAAAGGACAAACACTGCCAAGCATCAGCAGCTCAAAAAACAGTTTTCCGGAACAATCACAAGGAAAAACCTCTAGTCTAGTGAACTTTTCTTTCAAACATAGATGCCAAGTTGGTTCAAACACAAACATGATTTTACTAAGTTGCAGAACCACAGGTTTCCAGCGTTTTTTGGTCCTACTCCACCGTTTACGCTCAACGAATCTTTTACTCAAAACGCAAAAGATGTTGGAACACGTTTCTACTACTAAAAAAGCAAAGAAACTCCGCCAACCAGTAGAAATCACGAGTCTAAGCAGTCACGAGATCTGGAAAATTAAGATTCATACAACTGCAACATTAAAAACGATGTTCAGCAGCTGAAATTCCTTTTGCTCTAAGGCACCGAAACAACCCACAGAGAAAATAGAAATCGAATTTACTGAACCAAGTAAGGTTAAGTTGAATTTACGAAGGGTAACACATGTGACTGGAATGTATGTATTTCAATTTATCAACGAATTGTATGCAGTAGTTGGAGTAGACGTATCATGGGTTGTACTGTAACGATTTTAACCTTTTATCGACAAAACCCTACGAAAACTGCCGTCTATGCGGTCTCCTACAACAAAGCGAGCAGCGTATGCTGATGACTAGAAGCGAAGGATTTAATAACAACACTACTCATTTGACCCTTCTGAAAAAAACACATAACAGCTATAATTAAATTTACAGTCAAACATGTCGTAACAGCCAACAACGTTAAGATATCAAGCAATGAAAAATTGTCTTCGAATTGCGCATCACTCAAACGTTTTAAATTTCCTTGAAGCATTGGGCCCAATGTAAGCCAAGAAAATGATATGAAAAAATGTAGGACAGCAGCAGCTTACGACTTAATTTTCTGATGAACGTGGTATGCACCCGATCTTAACGTTCAAACCAAGATTAATTTTTTGTCCCTTTCCATATGTAAGAAATTTTGCTTTTCACTTGTTTATGTGTTTTCCCAACAGGGGAATTCATTTTCTTGCTTTTACCTAAAACTTCCACAGACTGTTTTTTTCGGTCAAGTTTTTTTCGTTGCATTGATTTAAGAGTAGCAGATGAGAGTCGTAGCCCAGCATGACGATTAGTTTTGGGATTTCTTTTTGACATAGAGTCCGATTGCTTGATTAAGTTCATTTGCTCTGCAGCAGACAAATCAAAAAATACTTCATGAAATTCGATCAACGATGCTTGCAATTGTTGCATCAACCGGTTTACCAGCGTGGCATCTTGTAAACAGTGCATGTTGGTGTCAGCAAGACTTCTCTCATTTTGAATGCTAAGTATAGTTCGGCTGGTATCTCTGATCGTTTGCATTATCGACTGGACATGATGTGAGCCGAGCAGCTGTCTCGTAAGGTGACCTTTTACAAGGGCAGATAACTTGCACCACCGCTTGTGCATTTTTTCATCAACAGTTTGCCGAGCCAGGTTTGGATAATTGGCGCCGACGTGAAGATCAGTCTTGCTCAAACGACTGAGACAACCAGCGTTTGCAGGAATGCCGTCACTTTTCGGTTTGTTCTCTGGCATCAGCTCTTTATGGAACTTCACCAGCATTAGTTCATGTTTGTACTGCAGTTCCGCCATTTCTTTTTTATGCTTCAGTTCCAAAGCCTGGCAGTAGTGTTCTACCGCAGATTTATCTCTGCCCTTTAGTTTGACACAATCCTGCTTGTGCAATAATGGTGAAGTGAAGCTATCGGAAATTGGAACATCTTCCGAGTCAGACAGCAACTCTAGTGAACGCATTACTTCGTGACACATATTACTGCCGTCAGCTGTAACTAAACTCATTTCATCATCAGCATCAAATGCAAAAGTATGTTGGTCACGGGAACTAACAAGAAATGGTGATGGTGCATCAAGAGAGTAAGAATTTCGCCGTACACGGCAGGGAGTTACACTTTTGGTGGTTAGTTCAGCTTCGCAGCAATCAGTTTTCGGGGAAATCACTGCATGTGACATAACACTAGTCGTTACGTCGCTGTCATACATACGATGTGCGCTTCTGGGAATATCTCCAGAACTTTCAGACAAGACTGAGTGCAACGAGGTTTCAAGTTCTGTAAATCTGCTTGCCACTGCTTTTTCTTCCAGTATACTTGCTACATTTGATAAAGTTTTGCAACAACCTTTTTCACGGTCAGAGTCAAACACTTCTGGATGCATGGTGTCGTTCACATCTGAACAGTCAAGCAGTGGGGTAATTGGTGCTATGTGTTGAGGAAGGCCCAGTTGCTTCAATGCTTTTGCACTTTTCACAGTGGCATTTTGATTTTCTGAAAGTTTTGATTCAATACTACTATTTGGAGAATTAATATTCTCATCAGAAATATTTTTCCAGAGATTTGTTTCTTTAGCTTTTTCTTCACTTTGGGCATTATCACTTCCACCAAATTTCATTACAGCAGCGCCTGATTCAAGTTCAGTTCTAACCTCTTTCAGTACATCATTCACCAACTGACAAGCCATCAAATCAATGTCTGAAGATCTTTCTGTGAATGTTGACCCTTCAAAGTATGTATCATCTGTCGAGAAAAAATGCGGTTCACAAGATTCTTGATCAGTTTGAGGAGTGCCATTACTTTCTGTAGGCTTTATAGTATTAGATGATTCACACAAGTCAGTATTTTCCGACACAGGTGGCAATGAAGTTACACAATCAGAAATTGCCAAATCTTGCGTTTTTAATACTGGCCCACAATCACTGACTTCACTATTGCATGAACTATTTAAAAAGGAATCAGACGCAGTGAACTTCTGCACCAAGTTTTGGAAGCTCTGCTTGTAAGGGTCAACCTGGGAGGGTTCCTGAGTTCTTGTTGGGGAAGGCATATCAGACTGAGAGGGTTTGGGAAAAACTAGGTTGTTCCATGAACAAGTTTTTGTATGCTTGATGCTATTCTGCACACAAGTTTGATGGTCACCTTCAGTCTCAGGGTCTCTGATATTCTGCTCCACAGATGCAAATGCTGTGTCTTTACTGACTGTACTGTAAGCAACAGGACATCTAGGAGAACTTTCCTGACTAGCAGTGCTAGATGTTGCTCCACTGCTAATGCTTGACAAAATTTCTTCAACTCTTGAAAGAAGCTTTCCACGATTTTTTTCTCTTCTTATTTCCTCTTTTTGGATTGCTTTAGCTTTGTAGGCTAACATTTCAGATCGAGCTTGTCCACAAATTACAGGTGGTAATATAGGTTTTCGATGAAAGATCAGAGATGATTTACCAATGAGAGGACGTGGTGAATGGCATCCACATGATGACTCAGATATCCAACTACAATTGCTGCTACTAGATGATCCATGACTTCTCTCCAAGTAACTTCCCCCAACATCTTGCATGGAAGATGTATTTACCTCACCACAGTTTTGGGAAAGTCTAAGAAGCTGGTCCAACAGTTCTTCCATTGGCACAGCTTGCTGTGTAAATTTATTTGGCAAGAACCACTCAGTTGCAAAAATGCACCCAGCTTACAAGATTCTTAACAACAATTCATTACACAGATTTTGACATCTGTAAACATGAGAAATATGCTGCATTTAAATCTGCACAAACTAGAATAGTAACATACAATGTACAAATTTGACATCTAATTTCTAACTTCGATGTTTAATTAACATCACCCAGTTCATTAAATTTACTAATCAAAAGTGGCAATAAAGCTGTTGAATGAAGGATTTTTAATAGACCTTGTACTAACCTAAAAATTTTGGTGCTGCATATCACAGTGGCTAAGCATTTACATGACAAACCTTGCTAGGTAGTGATGAGTATGTCTGTAGCAACAATAGCACTGTACTGACTGGAACAGGGCTTTTCTGTCTGGCCATTTCAGTCTGAGCCGTTTCAGTCATGGGACTTTTCAGTTTTGGTCATTTTGGTCTCAAAACATTTCCGTCAGACTATGAAATCTTGCAGAAATCTTACATGTTCACTTTTTAATGCAAACTTACTTAAATCAACAAAAGCTTTTATTTAAGAAACTACAAACATGATCCAAGATCCAACAGTTAATCAGCATCAACATATGATTTTCATTGTCATCAGCAAGCAAATTTAATCATTATCGCCATTCTGCAATTTAATACAAGTACTTCAAACTCATAATTACAATTCAGATTCAATCGCAATCATGACTCCTCAAAAGGGCAGTGATGTTACACCAGCTAGCATGACATTTCGCCTGCCTATATAATCATTTCAATAAACAAAGGTAATAAATTGTTTATGTACAGAAATGTCATTACCAAAATGTCCCCACATTGAAATGACCAGACCAAAATGTCTCATGACTGAAACGGCCAGACTGAATCCGCTCTGACTGAAACGGCTCAGACTGAAACAGCTCAGACTGAAACGGCTCAGACTGAAATGGCTCAGACTGAAATGGCTCAGACCGCATCAGCCTGACTGAAAAGTTGTGTACCCGTACTGACAGCTGTGCTAAGCATATGTATACTGTATTGGTTGTTCAGTGGGGAAATTGTTCAAGCTGACTCCTAATTAACAGATTTTTGGACTGTGACTGAGTACTGCTGCGATCGAAAAGCCTGAGCGGCATGTGCGCAAAGCTTCGCACAAGGCTTAAATTCATACAGCATGGAATTAACGCTTAGGGTACATTTTTACCAGCAGCACAACATTAGAAGGTATAGCCTGTTCTAGATTTTCACAATGTTGTACTGACTCATGCAATCTAATAAATTCTGTCTAATACATTTTACCCTTTAACTTTTTATACATTTTCATATTTTACACATAACTTCAAGATAGTAAACAATTAAGCACAGAACAAGCCTAATATATAGTTTGCCACCACAAACCTGCATGAGGCTGCAACGATCATGAAATCTGTAACATTTTACTAGTATGGAACTTAAAGCCTAATAATAGACCTTTCAAAAAAGTCATATTACAATATAAAACGCTGAGACTCAAAATTAGGAATCAACTATTGTGAGACTAAAGAATTTATGTAACATGGATATAACAATGCTGATTCGCTTTAATTTGTTTAATTGTACTGGTAACAGTGCAGGAGCAAGAAAGACCAGGATTTGGTTTATAAGAAGCACTACCCCAGTTAAAGATGGTTAAAGCACAAACAGATTACTCCAGAAATTTACAAACCGCCAAACACAAAAAATTGAGACCTGGAGTAGAACCTAACCTGGTCAGCTGAATTGAAATGACTGCTGGAAGATCAAGGCTATCATTGCTGTTGTAGATTTGAACAACTAAGACAGTGTTATCTTCTTGTGAGATTGATTTTGTGTGTAAGCTGTAATGATGCATGATGAAGTACAAAGTTGATGTTTTGCCAAGATCAATTTTTGACAATCAAATTATGGTAGCAATCTGGGAAACTGAAATACTGTCATGAAATGAACCAGCCCCAATATTTGCTTATTTTTTAATCCACAAGCAAGTTCTAATTTTTAAGGCTTGGTTCAACGAGATCAACTGGTAAGCCTTTTTTAGACTGATACTGATATTTTTCACAGCTGATACTTTTCATTAATCAAGCCACAGTTGAAAACATTACAATGAATATTAAACCACCTGACAAGACATGAAGAGACCACAACTGAAAAAATATATGGAAATCTTTGCATTTTTCCAAAATAATGATTTAACAGCTTCGCTGCTGAGTGGATTACCCTTAAGACAGCGTGAGCCACTTTTTTACCATCACTGTGCAACTCCATAACTTGCCACCTGATTGAGCTAGAGTTGTTCAAACTCCAAAAAGATGCGGCGAATCTTTTAGTTTAGACTTAGAAAATGAAAAAGTTTTGGATTTTTTTTTGTGCGTGATGTCATAAGTGAGGTAGGCTTAGGCCTTTTTGGCTCAGGTTACCTAGGCCTGGGTCCCAGCAGCTAGAGGGAACTTTCTGACTTAAGTTTTTATTGGAAACTAAGCTATAATCCGAGTCCTTTGCACCCTTGCTTAGCTTTTTAACGTTTATGGTTCAGAAGCAGTGGTCTAAAAACAAAAAATAAATAACTTAATTAGAGGATTAATAGTGCAAAAATAGTAGCTCATACATGATTTCAAAGTACGAATATATCATGCATTGGCAGCCAATGTGTCAATAATCAAAATTTAACATTTTTACCCTTCCACAACTGAATTTTTATGCAAAGTGCATAATAAAAAATTACGTTTTTGTAGATTGTTCTACTTTATTTTGATGAAATGGGCAGGTTACATTGTGAAAAAATTTAGTAGAAGTTAAAATTGCCAAGTGACTAATGTGTCCCAACAGTCTTTTTGGATGGGACATACTATGTGTCAAAGCAGTCTTGAAGTAAAAAGAGTATAAATCTAGAAAAAATTGTACTTACTGACCACAAAGCACATAAATCAATGACAACACAAGACAAAGTAATGTCATAAAAATCTCTAAACAAAATGCAGAAAAAAGACACACAATTTAGCCTTTGTTGTGATAAATTGCAAAAAAGGCCATGAATTATGCTATGTTGCATTCTGTGCACATGGTCTGCATTCAGTTTTTAGGTCCCCTTTTACACACCCAGCCCATCTTTGATGAGTTTTACCTTCAACTGTCCTCTGAAAGTTAAGATCCAACATGCATCATCCATGACTTATGCGTGCTTCCACAGTCTTTCACCTCTTGATTTTTGTTTTAGCCCTTTTCTTTGAGCATGGTGAATCATATCTTCTGCCAGCTCCACATGAAAGGTTCTACCATCAAGACATAGTGGTTGGTATATGACCTAAGCATTTACTGCAGCAAACATCAACATTTGGTAAAAAAGCTTCTTTCCACCGTTTCTTTCAGGATCTTCCTATCAAGGTCATAAGGCTGGCCATTTTATCCACAAGACTAGTGAAATGATTGAAAATTTCACTAGTCTTGCATGGGAGGTGTGGATCATTTTAAAAAATTGTCAGCTTTACATTGGTGTAGCAGGAGATTTGCACAGAGAGTAAAGAAACATCTTCAGAAACGCTATAAGTGGACCAGATGTGTTCTTGTGATCACAGTGGAACTCTGGTATGTATTTGTATTCAACTCATCGTCAACATCTGATGTCCTATTTCCAGACAATGACTGATCTTTGTCAGAAGGAGATAGCTGTTAATTGCTATCATTGACACCAGACTAAGAGTATGACTAGACTTGGATTCATCTGAAATATGTTTATAGTTAATGCATCCTCACCATTCTGCTATATCAAGGAAAACATATTCCTGAACACAGTTGAGTAAGAATTACAACAATACAACATGCACCCTAACTTCAAAATCATGGAAAACAAATCTTCCATAAAAACAAAAATAACGAATACTTATACTGTTAAGTGTTAACCTACCTACCTACATCCTCCTATTCTCACTGCACTGTCAAACATTTCTATTCTGAGCATAAGATACTGCACAAGTCAACACAATAAAGGTGAACTACACACAACTAATCAACCACTTCAACAAGAAATGAAACTATAAAGCTAAGTAGGTACCCGTAAGACTTTAAGAGCGGATGTCGATTTCTGAAGACTGAAGTAAAATCATCATCATCATGGTTAAAGCTATTGTAAGTAATAGTTTTGCTGTTACATTCTTTGTCATCAGTCGTACAGTTCCGCAAATTTCATATATTGGTTTTGTTTGTGCCAACTCAGTACGCAGATACTTACTCCAGAATTTTAAACGTGATCAGAAATCTTCAACACAATACCTACGAAATGATACCCGCCAACCGACATCAGCACCGTTGGTTGTGTATGTTATGGTCTAGTAACTTTTGATTAAAACATTACCATCCAAAGCATTACCATGTCCCTTAGTAAAACCATAGTCGCTGTATAGTAGAGACCATGATATAACGGTTAAAAATATCATATATTCCAATTGTTTCGCCGGAGTTTAAATAATATAACGAACGGTCGAACACGGCAGAAAATTTAACATCAATTAATTACATGAGGATACCAGTAATAGCGTGATTCCAGTCGAGTCACGAATTGTAGTGACTCGAGTCACATTAAAAAACGATGTTGTGATGACTCGACTCAAGTCACGTTTTTCACCGACTAACTCGACTCGAGTCACAATGAATGACTCGAGTCAGTCATTTTCACAAAATCTCCGAACGTCTTCATGACAAACAGTTATTTTTCACGCAATGAAATGAGTTTTTTGCTTCAGTGATGCATAATCAACATGTTGGAGCAAATTTTCTGTTGTGACTGTGTCTGCTAATGATGTTATGCTAGTTTTTCAGGATCAAGGTTCCAACTGACACTTAGGCAGGACCAGGGATATCTAGAATTCCAAGGGCAGAACTGAGACTTTGCTTTTTACTGACGTGTCATCAGCACAAAATACATTGGACACATGATCGTGGTTTAGTGTAACAGGGCATGTCATAGTCGTGGCAGTTGGCCTCGTGCTTTCAGTTGGGGTCTTTGTTGGAGCAAGTGAAAGACAAGGAAGTATGTTTGTTGAAGCAGGGTTACACTTGTTCAATTGACTGACAGATGTGAAATGAAAGCTATAAAAGAAAAACTGCTTACACCAAATGCTTAGATCCAAGTAGTCTGGTAACAAAAGTGCTGAAACAATATAAGACGACACTTTTCAGCTCATTTGGCACCACAAGCACATTGTAGCTAAAGAAACTAAAAACTTGGGAAAATGATTAAATTTTATTTGACTTCACACATACCACAGGTGAGCATGGACAGGGTCAGGATTGGATGTCCTGCAGGATACTTGCGATTTTTTTGATTCAGGATTGGATTT
>JGI24158J21664_10006455_pt1 | contig 15454 bp, 13 predicted proteins | sample Ectturendosymbi3_FD_21664 | JGI IMG/M metagenome (IMG submission 21664)
CCAAAATGGCCACCAATCAACTTTGGTACACGAAAAGCGGAAGTGCTAAATAGCCTTATAATAAATACTACGGCCAAAGCAAACGATACAACTGACATCTTTCTGTGATCACTGATTATAAACCGCGTTGTCAATCACAATGTCGTTTGCCATTATTGCTCATACAGCTTTGAAGTCTCATTTACTGGATTTTTTCGCGTAGAATAATGGCCACTCTGCTGCAATTCATTTAAGCTTTCGGTTTCTTTCATTTCATACATTTTTGGTGTCCGCTTTTCATCTGGAAAGGGTCACCGAGGCGTAGCAGCAGTAGGAGGACTTGAGACACCTCACGATCAACAGCAATCTCATCAGGTAGTTCGCTAGCTCCACATCAAGACGGGACCAAGCAAGGTCAGAGATGTAGTCACTCCACCTGGTCCTTGAAGGACCTCTGCACCGCTTTCCTTGTGGGTGTGGCCAGAAGGAATTGCCTCGCCAATTTTTGTGGGGTATGCTAGAGGCACATGGACGAACCAACGTAGCTGGGATCTCTCGATTCGGAGAAGCGGCCGACACTCAGGACTTCACGAATTTCCTAGCTGTCCACTTTGTCGCGAAGTGCCACACCGTGAACTCTTCGCAAAAATCTTATATCTGCCACTTGCACTTGGGATAGCATTCATTCAGTCATCACCCAAGATTCGTGACCTTGGATGAGGATGGGAACAAAGACCGATTTGAAACCTGACAGCTTTGCGGTATTTGAAAGCTCCTGCTTTGTCACCACAAAGCGATAAAGCTCACGCAGAAATGCATTTGCTTTACCAATCCGTGTAACACTCTCCTTGTTCCGCCTTCGGTCACTCGTTAATACCATACCGAATTGAACTTCACCCGCTGCAGTGTATTGCCGCTCACTTACAACGTACAATTATATGTTTTGCAACAAAATCAACAACGCGGTACACACACTTGTCTGCTGCTATACCCAATCAGTACACAGATGTAAGTGCTCATGCAAATTCATATTAATTCAAATGGACCACACACTGCAATTGGGAGCTTTTGATTTACCTGCTTGAGTAAAAAGGTGTACTGTAGATTTTTTGTTGTCAACAATCGTAATTTCTAATACTGACGTTCAAAAAATTGAGAAAGGTTCAAAACTAAAGGCTTCACTAAAGCGCATGACTTCTTGTAACTTTTATGAATGACAAAGGGCAAATGATATCTGTCGATCAAGATATTTTTTGCGTGCAGGAACTTGCTCTGGAAGTGCGAAACTTCTCAGCAAATACGTAGGCACCATGAACAGCTGCGTATCTATCACCGAAAGAGTAACAAAATTTAAACAACAAATTATCCACAAAAATAAATCTGGCGCTTTTACTGTAATCCATACAAATAGAAAGTAATTTTAATTTATATTTATTTCATTTACTGTAGAATTAACCCTGAAAGCGTAGTAATCATCAAGCAAAGGGGAATATCTAATCAGATGCAAAAAAATAATTCAAGTTCATGAACTGTATTCCAATGGACTTGATAAATAAAAGGTTTAAAAAGTTCATTGGCGCATGCAACTCAGTTGTTTGTCCACTGTGATTCACGCCATTACCCATGCTTGACATTAATTCCAAGAAAATATATCAGTGACAAGCAGTAGCGTAGTAGGAAACAGGATTTCCTTTCGTCTTGACATAGAAGAAATCGGAGCCTGTTAAAAATTTTTGTGAAACTCTCACTTGTAAAATTATCAACTCTTTTGACCGCAGTGCAGCGTGTCTTCTTTCTTCCTTTCTTGGCACTACCGCTCTGGTGGTATGTAGCCAGGAAGAACAAAAATATGCACAGAGGCAAAGAATGTTTAAGATTAGTGTCGGAATGGTTTGTGAATTTGGAATCACTGCAGCAAAAAACAAGTTGGATTTAAACTTGCCACATGTTTGTTAAACAATACGAGATTCACTTGATGGTATATGAATGAAAAGTGAACTTGATCCGGGATAAATGCAGTATTTCAAGCAATGTTTTATTTAATGGAAATGCATCACTCTAGTGTGGAGAAAAATATTTTGGACCGGTTGATTACGCATTAGCAACGAAGCAAAAGCCATCCTTTTCAAAAAATTAGTAGTGACTTTCAAAACTATGTAGAGCTTTGCAATAAAATCGGTTAGAGATAACGTGCTTTCCATAATCTGAAAACTTAACACTAAAGAAACTGAAAGAAGTATCTCATTTTAGAAAAAGTTACTGAAAAAAAAGTTAGAAAATTTTAAAGATACGTGATATTTCATGAATGGTTCATAAGCACACCTTTCGTTGTCTTTTCTCAAGTCAGACATTTTTTTATCTGCTCCTTTAAGTTGCTTCGCCATCCCCGAACATTTAGCAATAGCTTGCTTTTGAGACTTTTCCATTTCTGCCAACTGCTTTTTTGTTTGTTGCTCCTGCGTAACATCAAAGCATATGTTATTTCCCCTCTTTTGGAACACAAGTCCACAGAATTTCTGATAGTTTGAGGTGGGAAATTTTTTTTCACACTCACCAAGCATCTTTTTTCTAACGTACTGTCGGAAATAACACTTGTGATTTTACTATGACAAAAATTCTAGGCCTTTGCTGCTTGCTTGGCTGAAAAAATGTACTCCTGCACAGTGCCCAACCCGAAAATTGGGGGGAGGGGGCAAAATGTTTGATTTTACGCGAATAACGCTATTTTGTTTGGAAAAACGCCTCTCAAAGCACAAAATTACTGTATTTTCTAAAAATTTTGGGGGGCCATGGCTTCTTTGCCCCCCCCTGGCTACGCCTATGCTCCTGCGTCCTACGATTGCTGGGGTTGTTAAAGGCGCGGCGACGAACTGATTTCACCTGTGTTTAACCGCTGCACGCTGCGTTTCACTCGGTCACTGAAATATAGTGTGCACTCTTTCTAGGTTCGAAAGAGTTTGTTTTATTCTAGTGTCGTTTTAAAGTCTAACTATAATTGACAGCGTTTGACAGATATTGCCGCACTTCCTTGCATCTATCGTTCCTCGTTGTTCTTCAGTGAACCTAGGCTTTGTCGGCAAGTATGACTCCTACTTATTCGAAGTTCCTTTTACTTGCAGAATTTATCATTACAGTATATATGCTCTCACTGCTGTCAATTAGGTCTTATCAATTAATTTGTATAGCAAAGAAGATATCCGTTAACTTCTTTATTAGAAGCAAATACAACTCGGACCACGCGGTGAAGCGGGCTGCCAGCAATCAATCAAACACGTGGTCCTCTCGATGTGAAGCAAGCAGTTGTTTGGTATCACGCTAATGTTGCTATCACAACAAAAACCACATAACTTGTTTTACCATGTCCACTTTGGCAAACTGTTTGTTGAAATCCTGAGAAGCACTTGCTTTTGTTAGTATATAAAGCAATACACGAGTTTTTAACAGTTCGGCCTACTTCCCCCTTGACATTGTTTCGTCACGCTGAGTACAACATCCATCTTTCCACATTATAACCAGCATAATCTATAGCACGCAGCACAAGCTCTTTTCATTAACATTGAAAGAAAACGCCGGCTTCAATTGTACTTTATATAAATACTAAAGAATCTAGCGTCGAGTAGTCCACCTTTTTATAAAAATCTGAAATTGGTCATGATGACCTCATCAAATGATCGAACGTCGTCAAAAAGCTTTTTTTAAACTCAGTCCAGTGCATTTGCAGTCTTTCTTCATTCTCTTTTAGACTGCGTTGGTAGCCCAATCATGCATGGTAGATTCAAGTGTGGCCAACAATTTTTCGGCTGTATTTTCAGCAGTTTAAAAAGCGCACTTTAAGTGCACAAAAAGATTTTGAAAAACTCTTTTCAACAGACATTTCCCTACAAGCTTATTTTTGCCATCGCTGTGCACAAGAAGGTTTTCTCTCATTCTCCACCCTTGAATGGCACGTGATGCAACCCATGCGTACACGATGGTGCAACATATACTATCATAGGAGACTTGCTGTTACAACACAGCACATTGTTATAGTGCATATACACACAGTGATACTCTATTCATATACCTATACTCCTCCACCATGAAAGGGTCAGCCGCAGTGAACCGCGTACAACATTCCTTTACCAAGGGAACATTTAGTAGGCAAACAAAACGACAGAAATCGTCGTTGTGAAAAAACACTCAAATCATCAATTTAAGAGGCCTAAATCTCGAAACGTCTTTTACAATAATTAAACCGTTTGGAGGAATGAAAAAGATCTGCCAGAAAGCCTATTGGCAGCAACATTACTTTGGGCAATAAAGGGTGAGTAATTTGAAAAAAGCGAGCTTGCTGAAATGGACGTGATTTTAAGGGACGCAACGTCTTTTGTAGGATCAACTGCGTACAGTTTGCCAGNAAGAAGAGGCAAACCTTCAGCAGAAAACATTCAGAAAACATTTCAGAAATTTTCAGAAAACGTTTCAAACTCGCTATGCAAAATCCCAATCCACGCAAAAGATTTATAGAAAAGCAGGATTTAAGCGACAGTACATGAGATCGAATGAAGACGAAAAGTGAGTGTTTTACTACTCACAATTCGTAAACTTTTTTGCTGACCAATAGTGAAAACATCCTGCAAATTGTCCGTGATAGCAAGAAAATTGTTACACGTACGTTTACGGGTAAGCCCAATCTGCAGTACCGAAACAGTTTTTTGAAACTGTAACAACGAATGTGAAATTAAGCTGAAGCATTTCAGGTAACAAAGATACTGTGTATGTAATCTATACCATTTGCCACATGAAGTTATTACTTTTAGATTCACTTATTTCATAGATAAAATTCTTACTTCGGCTGTAGCTTCATCGTATTCTTTTTGCAGCGTTTCCTTTCGTGAAATAAGATATTCCAATTTTTGCGAGTTGATGTATTTTTTAAAATCTTCTTTTTCGCGCAATATTTCTTTTTGCAAATATTGATTTCTTCGAACTAAATCATCTCTCGCCCTTCCTTTCCTTGAAAATGAAAGCGTGACAGCCATTAGACACAGTTTCGTAGCTAACCCCAAATTTTTGAGGGTCAAAAATTTGGGATGATCAAAATTTTTGATTTTAGGCGAGGAACAGTATTTTGTTTGGCATACCGCCTACAAAGCACAAATGACTAGATATGCTAAAATTCTGGGACCCCCTGGCTACGCCTATGGCTGCCAGTAGCTGCGTTTATTGTGTTCGCTTGCCGCACGCGATGCGATCCAACATTAGAGATTTAGAGTTTCTTCATTCCGACAAAATTTTGTTAAGAGTTAAATACGCATTAAGGTATCCTGCAGCCATCATGATTACAGGTTTGAGCTCATCGTTTAAAAGTTAAATAATATGTGGTAAGATTTGAAAGAGAAGGACGAATAAACATCCGGCCGGATTGAGGACAAACTCTCAAAATACGTAGAATTCCAGACTATTCCGCGTGAAGTCGGACGAATGGACACCCAGAGTTGTAACGAGCTTAGATGGCGCCTTAGGGGTAAGAAGCAAATTGGCAGGCACCATGTTCGAATCAGTCCCGTCGCCACGGGGGGCTTTGGTGGGCTTAGCCCCCCAAACAAAGTACCAAGTCCCCAAATCGAAATATGAAACACTATAAATCATTGGAGATTTTATCAAATTTCCTATATCAAGCCCCCCGGCACAAACGTAAAGCCTCCCACACGAACGTAAAGCCCCTCTAGTGAAGACTTCCTGGCGACAGTTCGAACTTCGAACTTGAGGTCTTTCGGAAACAAATGTATTTTATTGAAGAAAGTACTTGTGACATTTTTGGGACTTCTTGGCGCCCCTGCAGTGATCCGGCCCCCGGGGAATTGCGCCCCCTTGCCCTCCCTCGTTACGCCCCTGTAAGACATCCAAGTAACAGCACAATTATCTTTTCTTGCTTTCCGTACTTGTGCACAGCGTTTCTTCCCATATGTGTTCTGTTCGTTCATACAACTTGGAGATTAGTGCATTGTCGTCGATAAGCCTCGAATTATTGCTGCCATCATAATGGAAACGGCAGAACAATCGGAGACAGCTTTACTTCCGCGTTGGGCGCAAGAAGTCATTTGCCTTAAATTTATGCTTTTCTTGCGTCGCTGAGCACGTTAACCGCATTGTTGGAAATGGTTGTTAAAAAGATTTAGCAAAAATTGACCAAACTATGAGGCGTGCTTTGCAAATTATTTCATTACAAGGTTCTTTTGATTTAGAATTACAACGTCAATGGAAATTTCCCACGAGTTATGTTGGGGAGGTATGAGCCCCCAAAGCCCCCACTGACATTAGGACATAACGGAAGATACCTTAATGTGTAGTAAACATTTCTGTCAACTTTGGAATGGCACACACAGTTAGCTGGTGTCAAGCAACTGCCTATAGCATATAGCAAAGCCTATCGAATTTTGGCCCTTGTAAAAACACCTGCTATCACAGCGTACTGCTTTTGCCTTAGCTAGACCTTTAAACTTCGGAATGAGACTTCACTTTGGCTTTAGCAAGAACGTGATTCTAAAGTGCAGAAGTTTAATGAAATTTTTCATGTTGCTACCGTATTCAAAAATGTATGGCAAAACATAAAAAACGATTAACTCCTTCAAATTAAAAAAGCCTTTAAAACCCATTGAAGTAACTATAATCTCCACACAGGCGATGGAGTTGAATCGATCAGCAAAGCGTTTCACGCAACACTACTGTCAACGCGTCCACAGTCCAGAAATCTTAATCAAATAAGAATCAAGTCTTAGGCAACTACAAGCTGTCCTTGCAAAACAGATAGGTTTTCTGGAAATGTCAAAACTTTTTGTCACCAGTCAAGCACATCCGTTCAAGCTTGCAGGAACGCAGCACTGCTGCGAAAGAAAAATATTTTGTTTGCTATGAGCCGTAGGACCCCCCCAGCCTACAAGCAGACCAGACTAACTATGCTTTATAAGCAACCAGGACTTGATCTTGCATAGCAGTGTGGTCGGACATTCATTGTTTTTCACAACATTTTTGAAGCGTATTGTTGTTGTCTGTTTATAATGTTTCTTGTGTGCACTACAATCGTGAGTGAGCAACTCTGAGTTAGGCTGGGCGAGCTTGTATGTGAAAGGATTGAAAAGAAATTGACTAGTCTTTGCAGCCCGGCCCAAGAAGTTTTCAAGTTTGATTTGAACTACATTTGAATCGTGAAGTATTGATCATATGTAACTATAAGAGTTTTAGAAAAGATGAATGTAGTGGAACACGAAATCGTCTTCATTTGTACTGAAGCTTACATGAAAGACTTAGCAAAGAACAAGGCCAATATTCTATGTAAAAAGACGATGTAGTTATTACCGGGATATCATCCCATTCTAACAGCATATTAGTCGCGACAAAATTGACGAATGTTAAGAAGAGCTGTAGACTGAAGTACGGTCGAAGTGGGACAATGATCTATAGTTCGAAAAAAGATCGCAATGTCTTTTGCTTTAAGACAAATGTGTGCACATAGGCTATATACCCACAACCATTTTATGGGGTGAACTAGGCCCGCAACCAAGGGATGCAACAGGGCAATTGCCCACACGGAAATTTGGAAAAGGTGTTTAGTTGCTAGGTACAACAAGTGCCAATCATTTTGCCCCGCCCCTAAAATATCATCTGGTTGCGACCCTGGGGTAGACACAGATGCTACTAAGCAGTAATATGTTGTTTGGAAGTTGGTTTTGCTTTATATTTATAAAATGAGATTACAAAGCGACAGCACGGACTAAAATTCTACGAAACAGTTGGGAAAATAAAGACAAAGACCTAAAACAACAATTAAAAGTTCTAAGTCTGCCGCAAGATTTCGAGGTTTCAGTCGACTGGGTTCTGCTTTCATAACTTTGTGGTAATATGGGCTTGCACATATCTGTTTTTAGTTGATTTGTCTCCACGAAGATGACTCATGCGAATCAATCAGCAATTTTTAAAAAATAGGAAATCGATTTCACATAATTATATGCATCCTCAATCTTGTTCAAATAGAATTGCATATAGTTACGTGAAATCGATTTCCTAAAATTTTTCTGATTGATTCGACTGCATCATCTTTGCGGAGATTAATTAACTGATAACATAAAACAACTTCAGCATTTTTTCATAAACTTGATAATGCACAGTGCAAGAGGTCAAGAGCTAATTATGCTATAGATCAACACCGACTTCATCATATGATGAAGTTCTTTGATTTCGGAATCACTTCTCAACGGTTTCAAACGTTATTCACACACGCTTAGGTCAGTAAAGCTTTTGGGTGACAACATTTTTCTTTTGCTGCATGTTTTTAAAATATGTTTAAAATTTTACCTTTAAATTATTATGAGTGTGACAACACCTGTATCATGTATGCGCTCTTTCTTTATTTCTTTCTCTAAGATTTTAATTTGAAAGAATTGCTAACCTAGATTTGCTAATAATGTCAGCCACAAAGAAGCTTTGTGCACATTACCTACCTGAATATTTCTGCCTTCACATGCTGAGCAATCTTATTGGTTTGCGTCTTCTCCACAGCAGAGTACTGTCTCAGTGCAATCGTATCAGATACTGTATCACGTGGAACCGGGCTGTATCGAGAGTTTCTAGAGATAGAGTGAGGTAGCGGCCTTGAAACATAAACGAAAGGTGGTTTTCGTATATTACCATTCAGTTTTTCTGGTTTTTGTTGGTTGCATGAAATGGGTGGAATGTAACTGATGGAGGTATAAGAAGTTTGGGATGAGAGAGATCTCTTTTCTTCCGGTTTGCTCAGTTCGGAGGCTTTTTGAATGTTTCCCTTCGTATTGTGACTGGTTTTCACTTGAAAAGACTTTTCTTCGTTGTATTTCACATCATGTTCACTGCTGCACGTTGAATAGAGACTATTGTTAAGGCTGTCGCTAACTGTCCGAACAACTTTATCTTTCACATTTTTTGGAGTATGAGTTCCCATTTTTTGTGAAGGAGTATCTTCCACGTTCGGTTTCAAACTACTGTGACAGAAAGATGTGGGTAAATAGTCGTAAAGCTGTTGATTGAGTTCTTCGTTTAGCCAACTGTCAATTGTGTATCCATTTTCCGAAGTGGTAGCACTGCTTGCTGAGTTTCTATCCTCAGTTTTTAAACTCAAGTCCGTGAAATTGTCAGTCTTGTTACAAACTGTGGGAACAAGCCCTGAAAATGTTCTGTCACTATTTGACTTGACTGGATCAGAGAAAGCGTGAGTTTTTTTGGAATCTGAACCAGAAGATTGTAAATTCACAACGAAACTGCAGTTTTTTTGGTCCGCTGCTGATAGCAAGTTCTTTTTCGATTCTGATCGCAATTCACTTTCATTCAAACTCACTTGTTTTTCTGCATTTGGTGTGTTAAACAACAAGCATGAATTCTGTGCAGTGGCTTTAGATTCCAATAGGGGTTTCACACCAGACCTTTGTCCCAGCAGAGTAACACGTCCACACCTGTTCACCACTTGGGATTGCTCAGCTGGAAATCCTTTCGGGTAATTAGCTGATGTGAAGCAGTCATATGAGTTTTTCTTGGTAGAGAACTCGTTTGCGTTGATTTTCTTCGTCAGTTTCGCAGCCTCTCCAGTGTGTCTGGGATGGATTGAATTTATTTGTTTTGAAGATACGCTTCTGGTCTTTATGGGAGAATGTACGACGTTTGCTGAGGAAACAATGGTCAGATTTCGACGATACCTGGAATGATACCGAGCCCGATTGAAACCAAAACCAATTATCAACAGATCAGATTCGAAGGCAACGTTTCTCACAACTCCGAACTTGTTTTTCACATCTCTCATTTTATTTTGAGACTTTTCTAGACTCAGTCTTTTTGTTGAATGCAGAATGTGCAAGATTTTAATAATTCACTAAGCTGCCAAACCAATTGCAGAGTACTGACAATGCGCTCTATCCATTAACTAAATGATACATCACAAGTTAGTGCAAAGTAAGCATGAGAGCAAACTACAGGTAGTCCAGCACCAATGCAATCCTAGCTTTATATTCTGCATGATAAGTTTTGCTTAAGTTTACTTCTACGAGTTCTCTTTACCAACATTTATGTTCTCTTTGCACAAAGGTCTGCGTTGTGCTAAATTTTGTTCTGCAGCTGACTGATACGAAGATAGTCATTTCTGTTTACTTTTAATTTAAACCACTTATGCATCATGAATTATTTATGTACATTTTAAGCACATGGTTTCGCAGCAGGTCTGCCTATAAACATAATGTTTGCGGTATCTTCTTAATAGAAAAATTTTCACCCTTGGATAAAATGATATGCTGCTATCATAGTTCTTTAACATAAAACAGTCCTATCCACCAAATATTTGTTCTGATATATTCATTATTAATAGTGGATGTAGGTGTGCGGGGGCAATGCTTATACAATAAAATGCAAAAAGAAATCAATTTAAAAGTGACTGATATATAATTCAGTTCTTGATGCAAAATTACAAAAAATAAGCTCTTACAAAAGCGACGTGCTGCTTTGCGCGTTGTTTTACATTGAATCATCGCTTCCACAGAGAAAACATTTGCTATGATATTGTTCGCGAGGAACCGACGTGAATTAAAGTTTAATCAGCAAAAGCACATTACTGGCAAAGTGACTGACATGAAAGTTCCTTTCTGATGTAAAATTTAGCACTTTGCAAAAGCCTGTTTCCTGCGCTTTAATCGACAATGTGACTCAATAAAGAAAAACCAACCGAAAGATTTAAAAAGTTCGGGTGCTCTTTAACATCGAGTTTTCTCAAATTTGTCTTATAACTGTTCCATTGATTGTAGGTTCATGTATTGGAAATCGCTTTTACCCGGAAATCAAACTCACGGAACTCACGCATATGATGTAAGCAAGATTACTGTTTTGCAGTTTTTCAGCCGTTAGAGTTTCTTGCTGCATGCAACTGAAAAACTCCATCTGTGGATCCCCTTAGAAATCTGCTGATCTCATCTTCAGAACTACTGTTCAAAAATGATTTTAAAAGTTCTGTATTGAATTGTTTTGCTACAGAAATCGACGAAACCTGTTGCCCAACTCTAACTCTCGTCAGTCAAATTGCAAAATAAGCAAACACAAAAAGGATAAAATAGGTAGATGTTATGGAAACATTTGAACGTACTGTCAAACACCCATTTTACTACTGCGCACATCCCGTCTTCTGTGATCACAGAAGTCTTGGCGATCGTGCAAGCGCAGTACACATTGAATAACGTGTGGCATCACAAGAACAATGCACACGAATTAATAATGATGCAGATGCTGTGTGTGACTCAGGTGACAGACCAATACATTGGGCTTCACAGAGGAGTGTTCTCTTGTCGAAACGAAGAAAACTTTACTGCCGTGCTTTCTACATCACTTGCAGAAGGGCTGCGGTACCATGTTATAAGGTCTTTTGATGACACGCAAAGGATCAACCAACCAGGTGAGGCCCAAGGTTATTATATATAAATTTTTGATGTCGCAATGACCCTAGTCTTTCCACGCAACTGTTCTCCAATCGTGATACGAGCAATACTGCGTGATAGTCCATAAATCATGAATAGTATTATGAAGCTTTCAAATAAATGTACTCTATAAAACAAACCATTGTTTCAACTCGAATAATGTTTTTGCATGATTCTGTATTGAATATTGTTGTCACAATTTACCAACATTTTCCTTTTAAACAACATAGAACAATGGAAATAAATCTGTCCCAATAAAGCATGAAAGAAGTTCCATGAAATGTGGAAAAAATATCCTCAGAAACATTGAAACAACAATGGTAACTCGGCACACAGATCCCGACAGACTAAGGCCAATATAGGGGCTAAACTCAATCAGATTCTTAACTTAAGTTATTATTATAAACGTTTTAGCCGAGACTAACATAAAACTGTAAGTATCTCAGGTGCCTAGCCCACCTGAAGAGGAATTCAGGCCCACCTGCACTAACATATACGCGCTGGCCAACAAACAACCTCTCTTCAAAAGATTGTTTTCTGTAGAGGAGTTTTCTTTGATCTAAAAATCGCAATTATTGAACGTGTTTATTATTTTGCATAATGCTCTCTGCCTCTCCGGGTGGGTAATAACAGAGGTTGACAAACGCTACTTCAACAACAGCGCACTTCCGATGCTTATTTTTGCTGTAATCAGTAACGGCGCTATGGCTACTCCCACCGCTATATTTTTGCTCCAAGAAACAAGGGCAGGTTTTTTGCATCCGGGTGAATTCTCATAGTGATACTAAATCTCCACCGCATCGTTTGGCTTAACAGGCGAGCATGGTGCAATATTTAGCATAGTTAGCACCAGTGGCGTAAGTAGAGTTTTGAGCCAGAAGGGAAAACGAAGCTGAAAGCGCCCACTGCCCATTGTAGGGGCACTTTAGCCAACACTCAGAAAAAAACTTGAGAATGATGGTGAATCCAGATCTGGATGGCTATAGTAAAACTCCAAATCACCGGAAAATACTCCGAAAAATGCAAAATAAAAACAATCTATTGAAAACCAAAGGAATACTAATACCGAAATATAAGGTAAGTGGGGGCACGGTTTTTACGTTTAGCTTGTCAGGGGGGCGATTCGCCTCTCTGCCCCACCGTCAGTTACGCCACTGGTTAGCACTCATTTTTTCGAAACTGATCAATGCCTTCTGTTGCGGCTTTTTATGGGAGATTCGAGCACGCAACGGAAAGAACACCAACTCCGCTAGTCCGACTGGCTAGCAACAACAGAGATTCCCCGTTTGATCAAGTTCACTCTATTGTTGCTTGTGCGCATAGCTGCCTTATTGAAGCACTTCCCGATTGCGCGCTTCAGACATCTGACGCGATGCGCCGTCAAACTTCCAATGGTTGTTTTATTATATACAACCGTTGCATCAGATGTAATCCAGAAACCATCTCTGAAAAAATAGCGTTTCATCTCTAAAGTTATGCGCTGTCTGTAACCAATTAAGAAAATATTTTGCAATGTACAATGACTGCATTTTGACACCAACGTCTTGTTTTCAACATCAATGTCGAGACTAAGCTGATTTTGTACTGAAGCAAAGTGCAGGAGAAGTATTGCNAGTTTATTAAAGTTATATCAAATTTATCGTAAGAATGCGTAANGTTGTACCAACAGAAATGCAATAGCTAGTTTTGGTAATGTTTCAAGACCATGAACAAACCACATCTTGTGAATTTTGAAGAGAACAAACTGTCTTAATTGACACAAGCCCGTTGCTAAATTCAGGGGTGGCCAAGCAGTCAGAGACAAAGAGACACATTTCTTTCTGTGCTACCGCAAAGAACTACATCGTACACATGGACATACCTGAACATCACCCAGGGCCGGATTTACCAATAGGCTATGTAGGCTTAAGCCTAGGGCCTCAATATCCAAGGGACCCTCCAGCAAACTGTGGTACGCGGTACGCATAGAGTCATTTGCGGGTATGTGATCAGTTTGATAAATATTGGTCAACAAATTATGTCTTAATTGATTATTCATGACATTTCGTTTTATTCACCTAATCAGATTTCGTGTTGATAACGCCAGGATCTTCCAACAAGCATGGGCGTCGGAAGGATTTTTTTCCAGGAGGAGCCACTACGGGATTTTTCCAAAATTTTTCTAGGCCGCCAAAAGTGGTGAAATTTGGTATTTCTCTCTCGAATCTAAGAAAACCACCTTTTTTGCTGAAATTTTCAAAATCCAGTGGGGGTCTTGGCTCCCCTGTCCCCTTCCGACACCCATGTCAACGAATTTTCATTAATATCAATATGACCGTTCGTCCAGCCGCATGACGACTGCATAGTATCGTCATACTCAGAGCACGTTGTCTGTCTACTGCCTTTGGTGAATCATGTCGGTTGTTTCGTGTGAATCAGGCGAAAGAACTTCGTGTTTGATATGCACCTGATCAAAGTTTAAGGTTATACTGCAGATAAGAGAATAAGAGACATGTGTAAGGCTAGCAGCAGTCCCGTCTCCACGAAGGGAGGTCTTTGTTGGGCTTAGACCCTCCAATTGAAGTTTTAAGCCACCCAAATTGAAATATAAAACACTATAAATCATTGATGTTTTGTTAAATTTTAGTATGTTAAGCACCGCTGCACAAGAGTAAAGACCCCATTTGAAGACATTCTGGCGACGGTTCTGGCTAGCAATAGCCTATCCTACAATAAAAGCATCGTTGCTTCTTCTGAGCTCGAGCAATAAAGTATTTTTGTTAGCGTTCCCATTACGCGAAGCTCGTTTTTATTTTTAGATGTGATTTTTACTTTTTATTTTGCTTCAACAAAGTCAACAAGAAATCAGATTGCTGTTGAGTACTTGTGCAAGTTTGTACTGCTCCCATGCTAAATAAATCAGAGAAGATTTTCATTAGCTTAAATAACAAGCAAAAGTCACTTTGCCAAATGTGCAACCACAGAACTCTACCCCAAGTACAGTAGAAAAAGAGTAAGCAAACAGCAAGAAAATGACAGAACTGCGTTTGGGTCTGATGCCTTAGATTGGCGGTTCTTGGTTTATCCAACCACGTGAACCCTTATATCTTAGCATGGTGATCACTATTACAACTTCTCAGGAAAAAGGTCTTTGTCAACATTCAAAAGAATTGAAAATGAATCAAAGAGTCACAATGTTCCAGGACAGGTTGCCCACACTAAACATTCGGTGCATCAAAAGTAACAAACTTAGACAAACAAATTTTAATTAATTCCTAGATGATTTTGTTATCAAGAAGGCCAGGACAAAACCTTTTTAATTGTTTACTGGGCTGGCCTTCCTTGATTTGATGATTGTAGCTTTTGATTTCTTAATACGTAGTTCAATAATGACAGCATAAGGGAAGTTTAAACCTCACATCCTTACGCGCGACGGTTTCGTTGCGTTCGATTCTTTGCAGCGGGCCCGTAGCCACATGGGGGCATTCGGGGGCAATGCCCACCAAACATTTTGTGCCCCGAAAATTGTTTATTAAAACATATAATGAAAACATAAATCTTCCCTAAAACTGTATTTTGCCCCCTCAAACCTTAAAACGTGGCTATAAAAAGTGCAAACACACGAATAGTGAATATAGCAGTTGCAACCATTTGGGTGCGTTTTACTTGATGTGTTTTGCTGGTGTGTGCGAGATTTTTAGTCGTGGTAAGCGAGTCGGAACGTGGTCATTACGCCCTTGTGCTTTAACGTATTTATGCTTGCCACACATTTGTGCAGTGTGTCTGGTTTTTAGAAAACTGTATATTTTGGATGCTACTGTTGAGCACAGATAAGAAAAAAGATATGTGAAACTCAACGTAGGCCACGCATTTTATCAAATATTTGTCAAATACGTTTTTGGCTGGTTCGCTGTCGAAATTAATAATTGTGTTCCCACCAGCCAAGCACGATATCCACAATTCCGTGTCACTGAACGCTTTTGCGTCGAAAGTAGCAACAAGCGCAGTGATCGTGGGGCACCCTTGTACGGATT
>JGI24158J21664_10006456_pt1 | contig 15452 bp, 9 predicted proteins | sample Ectturendosymbi3_FD_21664 | JGI IMG/M metagenome (IMG submission 21664)
AATTGGTGAGCAAAAGGTCTGCCCGGAGTCGGAGTCGTTAAAATTTTCTGCGACTCCGACTCCTCAGGTTGAAAATCCTTCCGACTCCACAGCCCTGCTTTTGATACCGTATAAATTTATGCAGTTCACCAGCGGTTGTTTTTGGAAAAAATATGGTGGTATATTCTGATCATCCCTCACAACGACAATTTCTGTATCCGCACTTGATCGCAATAAACGGTGAAACTTACGGACACCCGCAAGTTTTGGGTTCAGAAACGTTACTTTCACCACGACCAGCAATCTCAATCTGTTCACTGTATTTGGTAAATACGAAGAAACCTTTGATAGTACATCACACGGAATATGAAGTGATTGCCAAAAACATGAGAAGAGTCCACTCTCGCATCTCCTACTGAACCCAACATACAGACTCTGTTGCTGAGAGACGACTTCGAGTGATTTGCCCGCACACTGAGTGAGCACATGATGCTGATTGCCGATCCGCCGAACAGAGCCATCTGAATCATTCACGCGAGACACTACGCAGCAATGCAGCCAAAGTGCAGAGCTCATACTTGGGGCATTGCCGCCTCCAAACGCATCTTCATCAGAGGAATCAGTTTGAGATGCTCGGCCGAACATTCGCACATGCAGTCGGCAAATTGCTTTTCAACTTCAGCTTGCTGTTGGTTTTTATTCGACATGAGATCTTTTGCTTTGTCCTGGCAAGTCAACATGCAACGTTGCAACCTCTGTTGAAATTCCTCGAGCTCTGAAAAATCACACAAATATACATTAATGCCCATCGTTGCATCACAAAGAACTGAAAAAAACATAACATTACATGCGCTGGCTGTGCAAGGTGGTTCACGACAAAATCCCAACAGCGTCTTTGCTATCACTAATGAGATGCACACATTTTAAACAAAAGCCCACAACAAGCTTTAAATAAAAAGAGCCATACCGAGACCCTGGATGGTAGAACAACATGTAGCAAGTAACTTGTAGGAAGTAAAAGACACTGTTCCTGCAATTAAATCCTACGTTATTCCCAGCACTTCTCTTACAGTGACATATGCATTGTTTTCTAGGCAGTAAGTTACACTTAGCAATCTATCAGCGACGACCATATTGATGACATCAGATTTGTTTTTGCCCTAAGTTCCACCCATACTTTCGTACCACCCTGCTTGACATTCACGCTTCATATACTCAACACCTACCAACTGGTTCTTCAAAAAAGTTTCAAATGTGGTTTGGCTACAAATGTCGTCCTCCCTTTGTGAATCAATTTTGCATCTCCGATGGGAAAATGTTAACTTGGAGCAAGAACATAAGGTAAAGCAACGGATTCTAAAGCTAAAAAACTCAACACGCACACTGTGTTTCAAGGTTTCTTGTTCTGCACTTTGTAGTGTAATAAACTAAAAACGAAGTTATAAGCTAACAAGGGCAGATTGCCCATCAACATTACTGCCTCAAAACCGACGATAACGGTATCAATTCTAAAACTGTCACAACAGTTGAGTTTTGTTAGCTTATTACTTTACCGGAAGCTTTTGATTCGCCACATTTCGACCAGAATCAAACATGAAATCCAAGTCTTCTTCTAACTTAACTCTTACCCTGCTTGATCACTGCCTGAACTTTGTTGAGAGGTTGTTGGTGTCTTCTAATGCATTCTTGAACCTCTTCCGCTGAACTTCTGGAATTGTCACAGCATGCTGCACTGTTTCGAAGAACTTGGCCCTGCAAGTCAGTTAAAAAAACTTGACACACTTTAATGCATTTTATAGTCTCCTGCAAGTTTTTTGTAAAAAAAAATGAAAACGAGAGGTTGCTTTCTGAAAATTTCACCCATGTTTACGAAATTACTTATAGATCTACACCCTGCTTTCACTTTGTGAGTATTTGTCTATCTAAGAAAGAAAACATTAAAATGAAAGTGTGCACAACAAGTTTTTACTTAACAGAGTAGTTCTGAGATTGAGACAATTTCAGAAACTTAGTGGGGTTAAATGCTAAAACATTAATACATTTCTTCAAATGAAAATTGTGCTTGTTGGAGGGCAGAATGCCCTACGCCCATATTTTGTTTCAGAAAACTGCAGAAAGGGGAGGTACAGAAAATCTTTTCCATACTAAACCAAGACATTGGTTAAGAAAAAAATTGCTATATCCTTAGTCTGGTTTTAAAAATGAAACAATGACACTCCTATTTTCAGGTACATGACAATGAGCTTAAATAGTCCTCCATACAAAATGCCAATCCATATTGAACAAAGCATATTCCAACTACCTCACATTTTGATACCCTGCCTTGCAAATATCGATGATGATGATACTAGCTTGAATTTTCACTAACTGCAAAGTAAAGTCTCATAGATTCATGTCATATATTTAAAAATGTAGCTTAAAACAGTTTTTCACATGATATAGTAGTCGGCACCAGACCATGCTTGCATTCATGGCTTATTTACATTGATGTGCCTATTACCATTCACTGTCAAGTTTTGCACTGCATCACCAGTTTTGCTTGATGAATCACAATTAAGCTTCCCAATTCAGCAAAATTTGCAAATGAATACTTCCTCACCCTCTACAAATGCAACCCTTGGTTTCTATGTAGTGTTAAAGCTTCACAATAGATTAAGCACATGCTTTTTGGCTCAAAGTTCTTACTAGTACAATAGTCAGAAACAAGTCAGTACCTGCAGTCTTCTTATATGGTGTCTTTCCAAATCACGTTGCATTTTTGAAGCTGCATCATCAATTTCTTTCAGAGAGTTTTGCACACGTTGCTCCATGGTAGCTCATTAAATCTGCAACCTTACAAAAAAACAAAAAATGTGAAACAGACTATGCATCAAACACGAGGTGTGCTTCATTGAAATTTATTCTTCATGTGCATGCTCACCAAAACAACTGCTTTACATAAGAAAACGGCACTGAAAGTACTGTACAATCTGAGAAACTGCAGCATAAAGAAAGCAGAAAAAAAACAAAGTAGCATCTAGTGCACAATTGATATTGTGCTTCATCTGCCAGACAGTACATTGTCCCCATTAAAAGTTTAGATGTGAAGTCCAGGCATGTTGGAGGTACTTAAATGTTTAAAGGAAGAAGTACAAATCTGCTAAATGTGTTGGGAACAGGTGTCAAGCTGTTGATCCATAGTACATTACAGAGAGAGCCTTAGTCTACATACAATATGCCATAATCCTTTAAAACTGCTTAGCCTTGTGGTACTTGCCAGGAAATCGTCTAGCGTTTAACTTGCAACACTGAGTGAACTTCTTTAATTTTGATGCAGCAATCATACCAGACTGTGTTCAATCATATTATATATTGCTAGATTCAGTAGCTTAAAAAGAAGCAGATCATAAGCAAGGAACTAACTGCGGGCCTGATTGGGGGACAAACATTGTAAATGTGCTTTGTTATGCAAGTGACTACTAAGCTGACTTAATGTGACTTTTATGAAGTAAATACTTCACATATTCACATCTGGATGTCTGAGTTGCTCTGAATATTCTTTTTCAGCTCATATGTGCATTAACAAACTATCCCAAAAGCTCTTGTTTACCCAACAAAAGACTACATTTTGTATTTCAAAAAAGTTGTAAATAATTTAAGTTTAAACTTAGTTTGCACATCTGGTTTTAAAAATGAAATGTCATGTGATAACAACAAAATAATAATGTTGACTTATAAATCACTGTCAAGCAAGTGCATATCAAAATTTTTAATGTGTCATAGGCATTTCCAAGGATAATACAATGCAACATCAGCAGTGCAACTAAGAAAAAGAAAACTTTTTGCTGTTCCAAGTCATTAGGTACAGAAAAAATACAATAATGACAATTATATCGTGTTGATGATTATCAATTTTATGCATTGTCTTTTGTCAGCATGGGCATTAGAGGTCCTGTACTGCTTGTTTCTTATGACTATTTTGCACACTCAGGTATTTTTCATGTAATTTCACACATATGTGTTTATTTCACCAAAAGTGGTAGTAGCTGTACCACCAGGGCTTAAAACTTGACTAAGAAGTGTACAGAACAAAAATTTGAACATTTTTGTAATAACACAAATTTTTGATCTATTTTAGCAAAACGCAGTGCACATGGAAATTGCTTAATTTTTTAGGTCTTTCTGATATTTTAATGAATAGCTGGTATACATATATTTTAGTAGGGTTAGACACCAAAATCATGTTCCTACTCAAAGTAGTTGCTAAGTTATGGCCAGTTTTCAGTAATTGCAAGTTTCACTCAGGACTCGGGTCAAACTTTGGAAATCTCGTTGCACCTGTAAACATCAGTCAATTGTGAAAAATTTAGAGGTCTTTTTTAAATAAACAAAACAGTTTAAGACTAGATATAACTTGTTTGGAAAATGTCAAGGGCTCCTGATGTACCTTAACATATTGTGTATGTTAAGTGGCACAAACAAGCAATAATAAAGTGATCTTGTCAGGTTATCTCTTAAAAGTTGCTTGCTGTTACAGTGTGAAGCTCTGCGTGCATGCTACTCAGGCTTTCTGATCACAATAGCTGGATCATAGATGGCACACCTGAGTGTTGTGCTTGTTGAGTGAGAACTCTTTGGATCTTAGCCTCATATGCAAACTGGTCAGATACACATCAATGAGACAATTCAGTGAGAAATTCCCAAAGTACAGCTTATGAGAGAAGTCTGATGAGATGTTCAGATAAAATCCACACTTCTTCAAATCTCAAACCACAAGTTTAAAAGGCATAATTGCTGACAATGCAAGGTTTGATATTTGGCAGTGTCTAGCCATACACCAGATAAAGGCTATCATGTGGAGCTAGCCGTACGGCACTTTCACCAGGGTGCCCTGTGATTGGTAAAGCATATAGATGTGTTATGAGTGAATGTATGCTATGGCAATATGAATGATTTATTTTTATTTTCAGGCAGATTTACTTACAGTATGTCACTTAATAACCAATCTCTGTTTTCATGTAACCTTCACCTTTATGCAATGTTTTTTGTTCTTATCCTTTCGTAACCTGTTGCAATACCTGAAGTCTCTGACTAGCTGATATAATTAGTAAATTACCACCCTTGTCTCTCCATCTTTTTCCAGGTTTGCTATGACTCTGTGGGCTATATATGAGTAACTATCAGGGACCGAGTTCTCTAAAAAACTTAGGGAGGGCAAGGTTTGTGTGATGTTATTCTGCATATCACACAAATATATACTAGGCATATTATGAAGCGATGTATTTTGAGGACCATGGCCCAAGTACCCGCTAGCCACTGGCTACGCCCATGGTGTTATGGTAGTTGCATAGCACTGTGCTAGTACAAGACAACGATTGCTAGGTATTTTCTTCTTTACTAAGTACACAAAACTATAGTATTAGCACTTGAAGAGTTCTTTGTCGAACTAAGATAAAACAAATACATTTCAATTACTCTTAAAAAACAAACAATATATTAAATGTAGAAATTATGAACAATGAACATGCATCTCTGTTATGTAAGTCCAATTAATAAACATGTATCTCTGAGATTCCATTAACTGGCATGGATGCACCCTACAATCATAGGCGTAGCCAGGGTGGGCATGCTCCCCCAACTTTTCTAGCATAGCTTTGTCATTTTGTGCCTTGAGAGGTGGTGTCCCAAACAAAATACTGTTGCTTGCTTAAAGTAAACAGATTTGCCCCCAAATTTTGGGTTGACTACGCCACTGCCTACAATGACCCAAAAGTATGCCTAAATCATACCATTGTTTAGCATGTACATCAGGATAGTATTTAAATTTTGCCAAACACAAAGCACCTTGTATCACTGGACCCCACAAATTCCTTGGCAATATATTGGCAGGATAATTCATTTATCCTGAGGTACATCACAAACAAACACATATTTAGGTGTACTTGGATGACGATAGAGTGCACCATGTTTTCAACCTGCATAGGGCAACTCTTCATGCATTGCTAGCCGATAATCATATGTGTTATGCACATGAATAATGCAGACGTGAGTCTACTTTTTTGGGTTTGTCTTTGTTTGTTTTGTTTTGCCAAAATATTTTTCTGTTATTGATATATTCCCAATCTACTAAGTACTAACCAATATTACTATCTGCCACTTCCCTTTGTTTCAATGCATAAATATTATTTTCCTTTTTGTCTCACTTCATTGTTTGAACACACAATATTTTTTTGTTATGATTTGATCATTTATTACAGAAAAAAAATTTGTTACTCTGGCTGTGGCCTCAGATTTCTATGTTGTGTAGTGCTGATTATTATTGAAAATGAATTTTGCCATTACACTTACCCTATTACAAACTGCAACTAGCAGGCTATTGCCAAAACTGTAGATACTAGATGTCTACTTCAGAGTAAAAATTATAACATAAGCAGAGTAAAAATTGTGAAATCAGTACAACCAATCCTTCAGAAATGCACATATGGTTATATGAATAACTCCATAGTCAATCCTTTGAAACTCTACTCTGGTGCTTTGCAATTAAGTTCTACCAAAACAGTAGCCAAATTAAAAAAATCAATCACAACTCAAGATCCTAAGATTTAAGACTCTCTCACATGTACGGCAGCATCTAGGCTTGAGCTTCGTCTGTGAATTTACAATAATGAACCTTAGTGAATGTTAACAAGTACCGTACTGTATTGCTTCTGCTTCTAGCCTGGTTCACAGTGGCGAGGTTCTGCAAAACCATTTCTCCAACGATTTTACATCGTTAAACACATTAGTGACATACCGTACCTTAAACTTTATCACGGGTAATTAGGTCAACATGTCTACCTTTTAATTACGCAAAGAAGAACGATACCCAACGCCAGTACTGAGTACCAACGTAATAAACGTCACTGTATCGGAAAACAAACCCACACAAATTGCGCCTTTACGAAGTGCGCTGACAAGCAAAACCAGTCCGACCTTCAAACACATGCGTTTCAACGCTGCATCACGGTCACAGGTGTCTTGTTGAAGCATTCAAGCATGGCGCTAGTAAGCCATGTCCCGCAGTTCCGCTCAAGTGAAAGCGTCGCCTTCACGCATCTCTTGTGAGAACGTATGAGAAAAGCAAATTAGAACGTATGGGAAAATCCCGTCCAACCCAAGACTTCACTATTTTACACGGGAGTTGCCGAGAGGAAACGAACTTTACCGAAGTTAAAATTAACAACCAGGCAACCGTTATTTGAATTTCCGTATTAGGTAAAAAAAGCTCCAGACAAAAGGCATTGAGTCATTAAGGAGAAAGCGATAACTAGAGGACAAATCACCATATTGAGAAAACCGGTCAGACCTTCATTTTAGGAGAAAATTCAGTCCTGCAGCAAAACATGCTGTTTTTTTGTGATTTATTAGATTTTTTTGCAAAAGCAAGAAAACAGGGTTATAGAGCGAACACATATACGTGTGTCTGAGCAAAAATACTGAAAAAGTGTGGAATGCACAGTCAGTAAAAGCAATGCATACCTAAGTTGCGTGAGACGTGACGTCAGCCAACGTAGCCCATTCACGTTGAGAATCATTGATAAAGCTTCGCGCGACGTCGGACGTTACTCATTCTCAATACGCTTTCAAGGAAAGCGGACAAGGAACCAGTTGCAGCCTAGTTGCACACAAAGTACATGTCAGCTATAGGTGAAATAGAGACGTTTCTTGCAATATAGAACTTGAATGACTCATTTGCTCTTTTGATGATTCATTGTCAAATGAGAAGAAGCTGATTTCAGAATTTATTCTTTTTTTTGAGTATACTGAGACGGCCCCTATGTTGGCGCAAATCACCGGCATCGAGTGTTTCGACAAGCAAGATTGCAAACTGTGGGATATATCTGAGTCTAACTCACCCTGCTCAATCGACGTATACAGTGAGTTGCAAACTGACACAACCGTGAATTCGGATGGACTGATGATTTGCGGTTACGACTTTTGGAATACGTCTGAGAAATATTTTTTGCATCAAACAGATCAGGTAAACGATGAAGGATGCGCCACATCAGAAAGTGCAATGCTCAAAAACAGTGTTGCAGGTTCGGACAATGCCAAAGCAGTAAGCGCATGTCAGTCACAAATGGCGCATCCAAACACGGAAGACGAAAACGAAGAGGCATCCTCTCAGAGCAGCGTAGGTGGCTTAGATATTTTTACCACTGCTGCATTACCGGGTGCTCCTCCCACGTTAAGTTTTGGCAGTGCGCAAGATAAGTCGTTGTTTCAGCACTCTGCTTCTGCTACAACTACTGTAACCAACCAGGAAACACGCAGTGATTCTAGCCACATCAACGGCCAACGATCATTCGATGAGGATATAGATAGCTTGTTGCAAGCCGCAGAATCAAGTGCGTTGCAAACCAACACTATCAACCTGGATAACAAAGATTTGCAAACCAACTTGTGTTCACCAGAAACAAGCACAAGCGCCGTGCAAGTACTATCCGATTGCAGCAGAATTGATTCAGAGTGCCATTTTGCAGCGAACAACATTGAACTCCGCAGGAGTGCTGCGACAACTCAGTATTCGCAGTTAACTCCATGCACAACTATATCTACAGGTAAGCGAATAACCTCTAAAAAATTAGCTGCTTTTGTTTATGCTACTTGTGTAATCTGTTGTGAGCATAACCTGCATATGTTAGGTTTGAGTTTGCCTGCTCGCAAAGCTTTGTAAGGCGAACTTACCTATAGTTTCACAGGTGACAAAACTTTGTCGAATTGAACGAAAAGCTTGGACTTAGTTACATCATGTAGTAATTAGTATCCTTACGCATTTGAATTATTTGTTTGTTGACATCACTGTTGATAAATGCACTTAACGGTGATAGAGTTCTTCCACTTTTGATTGAGGAGTTTGTTTAAAATGTTAATTACTGTAAGTTGTTTAAATTATGTCATGCGAACGCCACGTTCACCCAATTATTGCTCTCTCATATATTAAACTGTGTGGTGTTGGCAGTGCGTCGCAACGTCATAATTTCAGTCCCGAGCCTTATTAAGTTTCGTGTTAATGGCTTTGCGGTTCGATAGTACTCAGAAACGACACCGAAATATACGTTTTGTTCTGTCCTCATTTTTTCTGTCTCTTGCCATCGATTTTCCTTATAAGCGCGTTTGCGAAGGAGTATGGTTTCAGTGTTCATTTCGTCGTACAGATGAACGTTTGCAATTTTGTGATGCCAGCTCTTAACTATGTGACGGTCAATAGTGCCAGATTAGACGTCAGTTTATCTTGTGATATTCTGCTTTGAACGAAAATCTGACCCTCGAACAAATTTTTACTCCTACTTTAAAAAAATGAATTGTTCTTGCTTGCCTATTGCGAACCGCAAGGAAGATTTGAGGTCTTTGCAATTCTAACTGACTTATTTTGTTATTGTAGATTCAACAATGCAGTCAATTCAGTACATACCAACCCAGGGGCCGTTTGGCCACTCGGTTCCTAGCGCTTCATCTGTCCCTGAGCGGGCAGAAGTCATAGTTGCCAACACAAGAGCAATGACTGGATTATTTGGTACTGGTTCGTTTGATGCGATTCAAGAAGCAACTTTTCAACAAACGTCGTCGGGCTATCAACCATCGCCCTCCACGTCATCACTGTGTTCAGCACCAAGCCCTGACGCGGACGCTCTTACTCATTCAACATTTTCAGAACCGCAGCAGTGCCCACCTTATTCGCAAGCGTTAGAAATGGCGTACTCACCCAGCCACGTTGAGGAACATCGGACGAAGAGCCCTGTAGCTGCCCGGCACGCGTCCGTTATTTCCCGAGCATTTTCAACCACACAATACCCTGGTGCGCCGTTGACAGACACGTCGCCGTATCAGACTTTCTCCCAACAGGCGCAACAAAGGCAACACGTCGTGTCAACCTTGGCGGCTGATGGGAAAGCTAGCACTGATGAGGAATGTAACTCAGTTTCGGCTGCGGCCACTTCATCTTATGTTTCTAATCAAAAAATCGATGCGGAGGTACCGTGCTTCCTGCAAGGTCAAGTCGCCAATACAGCTCAGACGAACGAAACGCAACTACATATTTTTTCGAATGCCCAATCCACACCTCAGCATTCTGGCAACGCCGTGTCAACCATCATCAAGCGGGAACCACATTCGCCGACAAACCAACGGGTGGATTATGAAAGTTCACCGCAAATTCATAGTGAACTACTATCTTCGTCTGCTGTGCTCCAACAGAGCAGCACATCGGGTTTCACTCAACCCCAAAATGAATATATTGACTTTGTTTCCCGACATCAGCAGTTGACAAGCGACGGTTTTATGGGCGGTTATGAATCCAGCATGCCGCAAATAAATACAAATGATTTGTATAATCATCAGACACCTCAAAGCATGCTGCTGGACAAACATCAACAGTATTCGGGAAATATACTTTTGGCCAGCAGTGAGCATCGTGCCTCCTTCAGCAGTGTTAGTAAGTTGCCAGAAATGGAAGTGCCATTTTCACCCTACCCTTCCACGCAGACTGTATTGCAAGCACCGCCAGCTCTTGTGGATTCTAGATGTTTCGCCGGAAAGATCCCGGGTTGCGAAGATAACGCTCTTAGTTTTGTTTCGGCAAACGAATACGGCAAAGAGCCGAAATCGTCGCTTGGAAGATATGTCTTTCAGCCGCATACCATAACAACCCTTACAAGTTCGTTACAATCAGGGTATGAGCAGTGCGACGCGATGAAACCTCCCCCTCCACCTTACGCAGTCAATGTTCACGAAACTTTGCGTCCTAGCAAATCGGAGCCTATTGTCGGGAGCAATCTGACCAATAGCATGTTGGACAATTCAGTATTTCGGGATAACACCCTTTATTCGCCAAGACCAGGGAGCGTCTTGCCAGCATCAGGATATCACGAGACACAGAATCGTATTCCCGATTTTAATGTGAACTCGGTTTTGAACTATTCGCCTAGCGGAACAAGAAAACCGCGTTGTGGTAACGTGAATGCCAAACGTCCGAAGAGCTCTCCGTATGAAAAACCTTATGCTTGTCCAATGGTTGGATGCGAAAAGAAGTTTTCAAGGACAGATGAACTCAACCGTCACGTCAGAATTCACACAGGTATTCTTTTATGTCCATAGAAAGTCGCCGCAAAATTACTGAGCCTGTATAATGATGTTTGAAGATTGGAAAAAAAAAATTTTACGTGAACATGCCATGAAAAAATTTAAGGCGTGTGCTAGAGTCAATGGCAGTTTCAGAGTTAGAGCAGTTTTTCTTATCGCAAAGATCTTAACAACCCAGTCGAAAGTGATACATTGCAAAACCGCATGACCATTCGGTGATAGCACGAGAGCATCGAAAATTGAAAAGTGATAACCCTTGTACGGCTCACGTTGTTAGTATTGTTAATACGACCCGTACGTTAGTGGCTGTGAAATGGAGTACGAGCTTAATGGTGGACAGTAGACGTTTTCCCAACATTTAAGGCGTCAACGTGTTTACTGTACCCAGCAAAATTTTGCTTTTTCACCCTATAATGCAACGTTAACTTCTGTTAGTATGCTGGTTAAACTACAGTAATGGCATGTGAAAAGCGATATTCGTTCCAGTTCAACTTGTTCACGTCTGTTAATTTTTTGTTTCAGGAGACAAGCCATTCGTCTGCACTGAATGCAACCGGCGTTTTTCACGAAGCGACCACTTGCGGACGCACATGCGCACGCACACCGGCGAAAAACCGTACCGCTGCACAATCTGCCCGAAACGCTTTGCGAGAAGCGACGAATGCAAACGACACAAGAAAATCCATGACAAGGTGAAAACCAAGAAGGTGTCTGCGGCAGGCAGCAGCAAATCTTCAAGTCGGTGTCGCGTACCGAGTGAATCCAGCATACTTTCTCCTCCGCGTCTCAATCTCGTCACACCTTTTTCGATTCCACCGACTTTGCCGGCGAGTGACGGGGCCGCTGTGCAGCACCACACCCAGCAATATCTGCCGCCCGCTGGTGAAAGTACTCTTCAGCACTGTTATCGGTATTGAATTAAGTATTCTGTTTTTTACTAAACGCACGCATGATTCTGACATTAGAACTTTCATGGCTTACCAAGCAAGGTTTGTTTTTTTGACAAATACGAGATTTTGCACAGTGCTCAAAGTTAATAAGGGAATGTAAAAAATTCAGTTGAATTTATTTCGTACGTACGACCAAAACTTGATCTTCATTGAAGTCAAGACTTACATTTTGAAAGTTCTTTGCCCTATAATCGCTTCTGCATTTACCACAGAATTTTCTCTTTGTTTTACCTTGTCGCGCACAACTGTATACGCGAAATTCGGAACCAGACGTATTTATATGAAATGGAAGTCTTTCGTTGCTCTTTTTCCTGAGGTGTATAACAGTTCAGTTTTTGCGATTGCTTCGTGATTAAATGTGTTCATTTTCGTATGACGCATAAATCAGTTCCAGTGCATTAAAACGTGCCTTATTACTTTGTCAGTAACATCAAATCTCAGTTAAACATCAAAAACTCATGAATGTGAAAGCTGACCATGTTCCTCGTTGCACAAGATATTTTCTTTCGTTTTTGTCCTACATGCTTCCTGCAGTTTTTTAATTTCTTATGACGTCAATCATCGTTCCCGGGACTTCGCGTTCAACGACGTTTTGCGGCGACGCAAATGCCAACAACGTCACAATAAAATTTGTTTACGTATTCTGTATTAACTCTCTCACGCAAGCATTTGCTTGCTGGTTTTTCAAGAGTATTGTGGCTTCAACAATCTAAAAATTTATGCGTCTGTCTATTATGTATTCGCGCTGTTGATCAGCGCTGTTTTGCGACCTTTATCGCAGAGAAGATGAAATAAAGATTTAAAAACTATAAATAAATTATTTGCTTGTGCGTGTTTCTTCGTTTGAAAAATCGTTCGAAGGTGTTGAAAAATTAAGATTGGCAAAGAAAGTGACTACATGAAAACGCAAACGAGGTATAATGATTTTGACATAAGATATTCAATTATTAGAACAATATAATTTTTGCGGTATTGCTACAGGTAAAATCACTCCTAAGAGTGTTAATGGGCTTGAACCGTTTTTATGCGAGGGCGTTTGTTGGCATGAGGCAAAGAATATTTTTTTTGTTTTAGCCACATTTGCATTTGTTTAGAAATTCCCATAACTTTTTTAATAGCAAACAAAATGGCGTCACAAGAACCAGATCTGCCTAAGTTGTATTTGCCAGTAGGTGGCGGGAGTTGAAGCTAAGTTTTAGAGAAAACCATTGAAATCAATTGATTTATATTCCAAACAATTTAAAACGTTTGGAGAAAATTGTTTATGTTTATCAGGCTAACACTCTGTAGTAAAGGATTACAACAAGCAAAGAGAGAAGTGATTTTGGCCCTTTTGTGAATGTCACCAGACTCTGTTTGGTAACCGGTGAAAACCAAGAGTTTGTTTTGATAACCTGCATCGCAATATTTTACAATAACCTATTTAACGAGAAACGTTGTTTTAAAAACTTCAGTTTGAAAAATTTTTTTGCTTCAAAATTTTTTTCAATTTTACGAACAGATAGAAAATTATTTTAACTAATTATCAATTCTATTGCAATGTAACAAAGAGATGTAAGTGCACATTTCAAATAGCTGTTTGCAGCGTAAGTTGAATTTAATTCATAAACTGAAAGGTACATGTATGTACCTACAACCTTCAGATGTATTTAGACAAACAGTTAGTTTAGAACGGCTGTTGTGTTTGAATGCATAGGGATACATGAGCTATTTAGCTTCAGCAGAAAAATCCATTAGTTTTAAGGATTTATCTGCATCCTTTCTTGGTTGGGGCGCGCTTGAAACGATCGGGACGAATATCAATTTCCCACTTCAGGAAGCACAGCACATGAACGACAATCACTGAACTCGGAAGATGCGCAGCATCCTTGTTTTTTCAACCCACGCAACCGGCCAAACGGGCCAGGTGCGATTGCAGCGGTAATGGATCAAATGTTTTCAAGGTGAATCACAATTTTCACAACAAATATCTTCTCTAGTATTTGGAACAAGAGAACTGACACCCCTACGGGCTTATGTATGAGTGCATTCCTAAAGTCTGTATGGCATGTCTGTAGTGACCAATTCACCTGTATTCTCTAAATTGTAAGCTAAGATAAGCACTCTTGTTTCTTAAAAGTGTTGGTAATCTTTTGCATTGTACAAATCACTTGACCATTAGCAGAATATAAATACTTGCTAGACGTTGTCTTAGTTTTCTTCTTGGTTTGGCGTCGCTTTTGGTAAAAGACTGCAATTTTTCAGAGCATTTGTTCATGCAACGCCCATGCAAGAAGCAGTAACACTAGGCCAGAGCATATCTCACGAGGAGAAGGTATATGGGCTTTTAGGGGGCACTTCGTAATCTATCTGAACTGCAACGGGTAAAAGTTCTTTCAGCAACGTGTAACAGTGATGTTAAAACTTATTACATGTCTTAAAATAAATACGTTCATCTCAAACTCTTACTAACTGAGCGTAAACTCTGAAATGACAACATTGTATGAATCCGATACGGACATACGGTAGTTGACTTGGATTTCTTTTTCTGAAACTTTTGCGTTGACTCCAACCTCGTGAGATATTAGAATTAGTGCCGCTAAGACACTTGAAAATTTTCTAAGCAATAGACTTGCGGTATCTAACAGGCCATTTTATTTGGATTACGCCAATATAATGAGCTTGCCTATTTTAGTAAACAAACAAGAGTATTTAGCAAAGACAGCCGATTATGAAGTTGTCCGTAATTGAATGAGCTAATTGCTGATATGGTATAATGGCAAGATTCCTGTGAAAAGTTGTGAAACAATTGGGATGATTAGCGCGTGTTCCTGACGTCATATAGTAAGTGGGCATTTCATTGTCTTATTCGGAATCAACCGAATTTAGTCAAAGATTAGCGTTTTTGGAAGAAACTCGAAAGCTTAATTAAAGGATTGTGCACGGGTCTAGGTGCATGCGCGAATTGTGCGAGATGTTACTCAAGTGCCTGCGTGAGATCACAATTGTGAAACATGAGAGTGTTTCTGCAGTGCGTTTAAGCCTTATGCAGGCAATTCTCCAGCCAAGGCAAAAAAGCAGTAGATCAAGTAAAACTTACCCAGCAAATAGTTTGAAACGCTTGCGGTGTGTTTTTCACCTGAACGTGCACCAGAGACGCCGCACTTTGTTCACTGAATAAGAAAAAGCAAGCAAAAGCTTTGAAGCAAAATCCGAATTTTATCATTCATTATCACTTATTATAAAACAACAATAGCTGAGTATGGTATTTTCATCCCCTAAATCAGTGTTTTTCAACCTTTTTTGCATCACGGACCACTTTATGCAATAAAAAAATTTTGGAGAACACCAAATAAATTTTATAATCACAATTATGATGTTTAGTTCTGTTTTGGCTCTTTTAATTTATTAAAATTAACAAGAAAGTCCTATTCGTTTGCTCCT
>JGI24158J21664_10006458_pt1 | contig 15450 bp, 14 predicted proteins | sample Ectturendosymbi3_FD_21664 | JGI IMG/M metagenome (IMG submission 21664)
ATGGGAGTATGTACAATAGGGTTAAAAGTATGGAATAAAGATGGCTATGGGAGGAGGGAATACGTTCAAAGGGAAATGTACAATTTGAAATTGAAGTCTTTCACTTTCCTTTCCTAGCATTGTGCTGGTATCTTTTCTCAGTTTCTTGATTTTTTTCCAGGCCTTCTTCTCCATGGTGGTGTGGAATTCTGAATTTTGTTCTGATCGTTTTTGTGTAGATGTATATCGTGTTATTACTTTGACCCTGACATATATGAGAGCGTTATTTTCTGTGATATTCTTAGTATGCATCATATGGATTGCATGATTATCTTCAGCTGTCAAGTGCCTTATCTGTTGCATTTTCCATTTATCTATCCACCTATATCCATTTATCTATCTACAGTGGGTTTCTTTCTTGCGCGTTCGAGGTTGTGTTGATCCATTCTGTCCGTATCTCTTCTGGTAAAGAGTCATTTGTTGAGTTGTGTTTTTTACGGGCGTAAGATTTGTGGTGTCCTGTACTCTTCTATTCTGCTCTATTCTGGCTTTGATCCGTTTCATCCTGGCTTTGACCTCCTATCTCTAACTGCTTTTTTAACTCATTTAGCTCCAGATCACTGAGAACTGAATTGGAGCTTATGACTCGCTTTTGGTCCAATAGTGGTTGTTCTGTGATGTTCCAATGGGGTTACGTTGTTTCCAGATTCTGCGCATTCTTTTTCTGTGTCCTCGTGTCGTTGGATCGCTTAGGAAGTAGTAGGTCTTGACTTCCTTGGCTTCTTGGCGCGTCCATTTCCTACGTTTGATGGTTGGATTACCTCCAGTAGCTGACTTGTCACCAGAGCATCCCGAGGGTGCAACAGACCTTGTTGATCCGGGAGACGTCTGAGCCGGCATGGTTTCATTTACATCTGTACTCTCCATGTTGGTGGGTGTGGGTCATCCGGGTTTATGAAGGAGGCCACCTTCTCCTTCCCTGGCGTAGCCTGCAGCAGAGATTTTGGTTTTGCTGCGGGTTTGAACATGTGGCCTTTCGATCCACAGACTTGGAACTAAACCATTAGGCCATGTGACCAGATTATTAATATTATTATTATTACAGTATGTCATAAGCTTTTCAAAACAACTGCATAAGTGACCGTATAAAAAGGTGATCAGATATTTGGACACCAGTTCGTCCGGAGAAGCAACTTGTCACCACAACTATTTTGTTACGAAGTTTCAGCTCGCAAAAGCAGTTGTATAAGGTAGATAATTTAATGCATTTCTCGAGAAATTTGTTTTTTGTTATAGTTGACAAACATTTTATCCAGGAATTTTGCTACTTCTAAACACTGCATGTATTTCCCTCTGCTGCAAAACCTTCTTTTCGCGATTGCAGGTTGTACTGGGTTGACTTCACCGGCTACGGGACGAAGATAGTCAGCAGCTGGCTGGATGGTACCAACGTCACACAGCATTATTACCAAGCTCAAGATATCTACTGGGATATAGCTGCTTACCTTGTGGGTGAACCAAAGAAAGCCTTACAGACAGCATTTAATTTAACCCAAATTCCACCTAAGCCAAAGCTCACAGCTCTGGTTTCCCGTTTCCTCAAACGTATACTTCGTTTTAGTAAACATTTGTCATAGAAATTGCATCAGAGTTATGGGGCTTCATTTTCATACGCTGTAATAATTTCATAACGAAAAACTTTAGCGGTACATGTACGCTGTAACCTTTTGCTCTTTTCATCTCCTTGTATGTACTGAAACTGAAGCTACGAGGTGATTACTGATACATTCTGCCGATACATAATTGATATATAAGAAGTCTTTGAGTGAGCCACGTTTTATGAAATTAAAACTTCATTTATACAAGGTATTCAATGATATAGTTTTCCGCTAAGCTTCGCAACTGAAAACACAAATCATGTTGTGCAATGATGTGCACACGCACGATTTGATTTCAAACACGTGTGTTATGTTCCGAAAAGGACTTTTTCAATAGAGCAATCTTAAGTGATCTGAAATACCTTACAAGCCTACAGAAAAACAAGGCAGAACAAATTTTCTATTGAAACATATGTGTTTTTTTGCTGACGTTTCACATAGCCGTCAGCTTTTCTGTAGACCTTCTTATGCAGATTATAAACAACTTCCAACCAGGAGTCTATGTGATGTTTCAGGAGTATCTCTACGTCTCAATTATTCTTCCAGGAGGGACATCGCACAGGGAAATTAGTTACAAAATCATGATACTTAACAAAAATTCCAATCATACATTCAATTACAAAGTGGCAGGAAAGCCAAGAGCAATCTGTGTTTACAGCAAGAACGAGGAAAAGTCGCTAGATGAAGGTTTGTTAACCGTTATATAAAGGGAAGATAGTTTGGTATCTTTCATTATTTGCAGTTTGTGATCGTTCTGGTTCAACGAGTTTGTCGCGGAAGGTCCGAGACTACTCTGCTTTGGATTATTAACTTTTTCAAGCTTTGTTCTTTCATTTCATTTTAAATGAATATTTTAACGCTAATTCACTATTATTGAAGTTTGTTTTAGGAAAAAATCGGCAGTTTTTTAATTAAACTGAATCCAAAATCTTTTGTGTCCGCTGCACGGTTATGTTAAATTCACATTTATGTTGCTTTCGATAAGAAACACTGCATCCCACAATGCCCAACTGGCAGATAATTCTTCACCTACATACCAGCATTGAAAGAACACATCTCCAATTAATTGAGCTCATCTAACTGAAACAAGCCTGCAAACGTTGTTTTGTATATTCTTATCGTTCAAATTGCGAAAGGACTTACAGACTGTAGCTGACCATATCATGGATAAGGAGAACGCAGTTTCACGGTGTTAGATGTAGGGTCTATTGTCGGCGTTTCAGTGAACGCTATTGTGGACATTTTTGGATATATGTCATTATTACAGATTTGTCGTAAATTTTTGCTTGTTACAATGTAGAAACAGAAAAGTTGTCTTGCAGTTTGATTGGAAGTTAATGCTACCGCATTGCCACTGTTTCAATTTATGTTGCTGTAGTTTGCTGGGGTTGAGGAAAGCAAGCATACGTGTTTTTATTTTCAGTTAATTTTTTTCACAAAAGAATCAAACAATTAACATTGTTCCCGTAGGTTTAATTTGTATAGTTTATGTGCACGACACTAGCGTATTCATGAAAGTGAGATTTTTGTGAGGGTTTATGCTGGGGAAAAGGTTGCACGTGTAAAGCATAAAAGGCTAAATATTACTGATCAACCGATTTTCGCGTGATTTGTTTTAGGCTAAGGCCCAGCGATTCTCTCTAGGACTTTGCTAAACACTTCTATGCAAAAGTTTACCAACTATGGTTTATTGCACAGTATATGCAAGTCAATAGTTTTTTAAAGCAATATGATAAGTTTCATTGTTGAGGAAAGCCTTGCAGTACGCAAAGTACACGTCAAAAACGCGACTTACTCAGCCAAATTTGTTGAAAAAACGTGTTCTTCATGAAAGATCTTAGAAATTCTGTTGGTAGATTATATCTGGTTGCAAGTAACCTTTTTCTTCCTCTTGATTTAGTTGCATCACTCGGTTCATGCCAAGAAGAAAAATGTGATCAGATTTGCTTGCCTAGGATTGGAGCGAGGCGAGAGTGTGCGTGTGCATTGGGATATGTTAAAATTGGTGATACAAGATGTGTTGCAAGTAAGCTGTCAGTTTGCAAAAATAACATTCTTCACCAGTAAGTGAGCGAACTTTTTGGTAAAACGGTTTGTGAAATAGAGATAAAAATGAGAGTATTTTGTCGGTTATCGAGCTATTGGTAGATTAAAAGCCAAAATCTTCACAAAATGCATTTATAAAATCTATCCATAAACTCAGGATTGCAGAGATAAAAGGTTTGTGAAAACGTTGTTTAACCGAAACATTTTATAAATAAGTAATTAAACAAAAGAATAATTAGGCTCCGAAAATTAATGAATAAAAATATAACGCACTGTTCGACCAAATAAAAATTTTAGTTTGGAACATATGTTCAAAGATTGCGAAAAGTAGCTGTATTGTTGTATCAAAGTAACGAAGATAATAACATTGCTGTGTTTGACATAAAACGCCTTGCAGCGGAACTATGGATATAGTTCATCTACGTTGTATAACATCTATAATCTACATTGTAGATGTTATCGGATGCAGATACGATCGTAAACGTGTGGTTCCCACTGATGCTTTTAAGCAAATAGTATGTCCATTACGGATTCTATGACAAACTACAAACTAACCTACTCTCTTTCATAACCGTTCTCCTGATATTTTGTCTCTGCTTATAAATTTCACTTTCGCACAGTTAGCCTTTAGTTTCATTTCTTTTGTTTGAATACGTGATATGAACGAGTATAGAACACACTTGCAGTGGCGGACATAGTAAAAAAAACGCTAATCATAAGTAATCTACGCCTTCCTTCACTTGCAAATAATTCTGAAACGGCATTTTTTCTTTCATCAAGAACAATAAGGTCGACGGATTTTTTGCTTCAAGTCATGTTTGATAAAGCTTTAGTGGGATTTGCTCTTCAACCCACGCAATATTGTTTTTCGCCTGAGCATTGCTTTTAATCAACTGGGTATTTCGAGTGGCCACTCCATTTTGCCAACAGCTTCATTCGGATTCATTGTTAAACATGTTATTTTTACTCTTTATACCTCCAGCCAAATTTGTCAACATATGTACTTGAAATGCTTATAATTGTCGAGGCATTATTATGGTTTTGTATTGTATATACAGTGTGTAGAATCGTCTTTTTAATCTTAAAAGCGTTATTTTAAAGTTTATTCTCGCATGGGTTCTACAGCAAGCGTTCTTAAAATTTTCGAGACACGCTCCGTTGACGATGACAACAAAATTGCGTCCCAGCTCATTATGAAATCAAAAGCATTGAACAAAACACAAATTTATTTGCGTTTAACTTTTGTCAATTTGAAGAGCAGATTTAATTTGTTAAGGGCTTTCAAAATGTTCACGAGGTATGCCAACGCCAGATCAAACCCTTTGATGTGAATGACAGAGGATGCTGTTTCTCATGAGCTCTACTAAATAGCTTCAATTCATCTCTCATTTTATTTGCACGGACTAAAATCTTAGCTTCTGATAACCACCGAACAGAGCCATACACCAACAGAGTCTGATGATTGTAACCCATGTCTTTGCACAAATTGGCAAACAATCTCCTATTGACAGCATGGCGGCTCGTATGATTATGGAAAGCTTGTCTTTCATTTCAGCAGATAGAGCCCTGGATGTCAGAGCCTCTCGATGGGTCACGAATTGAGATCCAACTGCATTGGACTAATTTCTGTGTTATTCTGGCGACAAACTCGCTTGGAGATCCAAGCATTGCTGTGGCACCATCAGGGCAGACACCCATAAATTCTCCCATTTCATAACACTGTTGTAAAACAACGTGACAAAAACTTTGAGCACATTTCTTGCTTTAGTAGTCGTTTCTAGGGTCTACAAAACAGCATTTCCTCTTCAATTTAAAGACGATCCGACAAAACGAAACCTTGACCGAAAAAGCAACAACTGAGACAATTGCGCCACATCAGTTCTCTCATCACATTGAATAGCAAAAAATGTGATGTGTGTATCGTTTCAAGAAATTGAAACTCATTATCCTTTGCGAGATCATCAGTGGATGTGTCAATAGTTGGCCCACAGTGAGAAACATTTGCGAGCGTCTTGCTGTTCGTCTGAATCAGCACAAGTTGGGTTGTTTTAAACGAGTACGGTTTTAACAATATTTCACCATTGTTGTGGAGTTTCTCGCTTAATGGCGATCATGTGAGGTCTTTCGAATGACGCATCTACCAATTCCGTGAAAGACGATTGGGGGAAAGCACTCGCTATTCGCAATCTTTATTTTGTTGAAGGACTTCTTGCTTTGAAAGAAAAACCAAAGTTTTCCTTGATGACCAGGGTGTTTCTATTGAAGATGACGCTGTAAATAACTTGTTTTCAAAGCGTTGTCATTAAAATTTACAAAACATATTGCGCATTGTGGTATAATATCACCATTAACTGTGGCATCTGTCAAGCTGTATATTGCATAAACATTGTCATATATTTTCCACTCTTTTATGTCAGTACAATTTAGATCAAATACTAAAACACCCAGTGATCTAGTCAAAAATCAATGCTAAAAATAGCCAAACTCCAATTTGAACCTTTCTCCAGTTACACCGGTATTTGTTACTGAACTTTAGCTATATTAGCCTTACTTATTTTAGCTTTGTAGGCTGACGTTTGGATTTCATCAGTACGACTAGCGCCTTCATAACAAGGGACTAAATTTATAAAGCTTACTTACGCAGTTGAGCTGGCAAGTGCTGCTAGGTTAACGCATCGTAGTTTAGTGTTGAATGCACTTTGCCTATATAACATATATTTGTCAGCCTGCAGCCTGCATGATAGCATGGTTTTCTTAGTAATGTCTTTTCACTGGTCTAAACTCCGATTTTGATTTAACTACAGCAGTTTCATTGGAGAATCTTATGATGTAAAAGTTGACAAATTTCAACATCAAAATCTCAACGTTATTAGTACCATTGTGTCATTTTCTGAAGTTTCATAATTTTGGCTCCACATATGCTAGACAGCCAAGCCAATTAAGGGTTCCAGAGACTCCGATGATAGCCTAGATTCCAAAAAAACCTTGATCCAAAAAATGGCTCGTTGGGTTGGCGCCCAGGGCCGGATAAACTCGGCCAAAAAGTCGCTAAAACATGGCCCCATTATGACGTCACCCACAGAACCCAAAACCCAAAACAAAAAACATTTTTTTCCATCTCAACTAGAAGACTTGCCAAATTCGTAGATGGCTTGAATAGCTCTCTAGTTCAATCTTCTGGCGAGTTATGGCGGTGCAAATCTTGGTCAAAAAGGTGGCCGGCCCAGGACGGAGGGGTTTGTTTACTCACTCTGAGGGATCAAAGAAGAAACACAACACATGTGTTATTGCGGAATCCAATCAGAGAAGTGATGGGGGTTACCCACTTCACAGATGTAAATATTTATTTATGTTTATATTCGTGTAGTCTCCCCGTATTTAACTGAAACAAAGTATATATACCGCATATAGTATACCAGTTTTTAAGGTGTTTTATGGACCCGATTCGGGTCCCTACAGGTCCATACCGGGTACCTAACAGTTTGCTTGAATAAAAACCTGCAGTAGACTATAATAATAAATTTAATAATCTAATCTCAGTAATGTAGTAAATGATTCATACTTCACTTCACCTTTCGGTAGTGGTTTATTTCTCTTAGAATAACTCATCCTCATCCGCCACTAGCGGTTGGCCCTCTTAAGGTGCGAACCCATTTAGATAAAATTTATCAAATAGGCTTGAAATCGGCTTTGGTTGAGAAGTGTTGGCTTGCAGCCTCCATCGTGATCTGCAAACTTGGTCTAGCTGTTGGGGTGGGTTTATTCCAATTACGCCTGCATAGTGTTGTTGTTATTCCTTACCTTCGTCCGTTAGCAGCAGATGTCTAATTCGAAAACTGTATTACCAAATCCTACCAGGTATGACATCCGTCTCAGCAGCCGGCCAGAAACCAAGGAGGGAGGGGAAACCGGGCAATAGCCCTCATGGAAATTTCAAAAACATTGTAGAAACGCCTATACCCTTTTTAGTTGTAAGGTACAACAAGTTACAATCATTCCCCCAAAAAATTTCAACTGGTTGCGGCCCTGCTAAGCAGTGTTTACAACGTCTTAAATTCAACGGAAATTGTTCTGAACAACTTTATCCAGTACAGCCATTTCCAAGCTGTGAAACTGTTTCAGCTGAAGACCCTTATAATAAAAGCCTTCACCACCATAAGAGCTAAATGTATTGTTTGCCCTCGCATTTAAATTTCAGGCTAATGTTCGTCGCCTCTAATTTATCAAGATGAGAGCAGCACTTTTTCTAAGCTTCTTTTGTTGCAGTGACGTTTTCTATGGCTGAAGATGTTAAGTGTACCATTGACCAAAGGAGTCAAAGCTTCTGCGAAACCCACATTGCCTATGGCTCTTTTCTTGCAGTTCAAGCTTACCGCCTGAGCTCTAAATTACCCACGCGAACACATCAACTGCACTATCTCACTTGAAGAACGTTATTTTCCGATATTTTAAGTAATTCAGAAAACATCGGTTCTTTTGAAACTGAGCAACTTTGCATTTGCGAAGTTCTTCACTTCACAATTTGATCTCGATAAGCAATTTGATCTCGATAAGCCCACACAATGACTAGGTTATACTTTGTGGCACTTGATATAGGCCTTACCTTGTGGCACTTGTATATCTCCCATTGAACATTAAACAATAGCATGAAACATGGCAAGAAATGTTTGTCGCCAATGCCGATGCGTGTCATGTGATCTAATTATGTACCGTGGAGGTTGAGGCGCGTTGCTAAAGATTGAATAGATAGGAGAAAAAGTATTAAGGTGGCTTTGACTCACCTTGATTTCAAATGCAGTCATTTTGTGCAAGATTTTGAGCGGGGAGGAATTTTAATCTCGAACTACCGGACCAGCAATTTTTGTTCGCCCGCGGTCGGATGTCAACACTGTTTTTTGGTCAAAGGGTTTTTGACTAGGGCGGCGGTAAAAGGCCATGGCTGGGTAAGAAAGTGCAGGGACTAGGGCAATGTGACCCCAAATGAATATGTTGGAAAGTCTTGATTTCAAGACAAGCAAAGAGGTAGTTTAGCACTATGGATTTGATAGACTTTTGAGTGATCGTTTCATCAATATGCTCACTCCACAACCACATTTCCAAGGTTTCTAGGCTGGTGATTCTAAGCACAAAAATTGACAAAATTTGAAACTACTTTCAAAAATTAATATCTAATCAACAGCTTGCCGAAACCCAGGAGGTAACGCCCCTGTCCCGGATACCGCAGGCCCCTCTTGCGATGCTACGATCGTCTGTCAGCATGATCAAATGCAGTTTCAACTTTGCTCGCGGGAAAAAGTGTTTCCTGTTATTTTCTTATTCAGCCTTAAGCCACAATATTGTCGAGAGAATCGTCAAACTGTTTTTGTTTTTCAGGAACGATGGACGACGAATATTTTTTGGTAGCAGACGAGGACCAACGGAAACTTTTTCAAATTAGTCTTCGCCAAACTGATGCCGGGAATACATACAGCATTTTTCCGCTGAGTATGATAGGAAACCATTTTGCATTTACCTTATGTTTCGGATAAATGGTTTCTCTATGAATGCTTGGCTAATCAACTGCTTTTTATATTTAAGTATTTTTTATGAATATTTTACTTGTATATTTAGGTCAATGTTTCGGATAGGTTTGAATCCTGATAAACTTCTTTCAAATGGCACTGATCAGATGAAACTTTGAAACTAATCATCAAATCTTGATAAATTTAGTACTAGAGCTATCTTCAGAAAAACCCAAACCAATGGTGGGCAAACTGCGGCTCGCCGACATGTTTTGTGTGGCTCTTCTCGCTGAATAGCAACATACGAAATAATAGCGAGTTGTTCTTTTTGCTACTCATGTTGTTATTTCGTAGCGTTTGCCACCTGGTTTCAAATCAAGCAGATAAATTAGATCTTCTGGTGATTTTTATTATAAACCGACGTTTCGAGTTGTCGCCTCATATTTAATGTTTGTTTAATTTATCATTGTGTTTAGACGAATTCGTATGGTTAGTTGCCAGGGAGTCTACGCGACTTGATGTAGGCCATTTTATGAGAAACTTGCATTCTTTAATCGAACTGTATTTGACACTGCAGACTGATTCTGAGGCTCACTGGTGTTTTTGGTTTTCTGCAAATGACCCTTCTATTAAACTAGCTTGCCCACCCCTTCCCTAAACTCTATCCTTAGTGTTTTATAAAAAAATTGTCCAAAAAAACTTGAATTAAGCAGTGCAACAAAACCGATATGGTCTAACCGATATGGTCTAACTCTTACTTCTGCCATCCAGAAAAAAAGGATATTTTAGACCTGACGTAGAAACAAAATTACCACTAGCAACATCATCGACACAAGCGCAATTTGGTGGGAAAAAATGACCATTTATTTTTTTGATGAAAATGCATTTTTCGATCGTTTTTGTGAAACATTCTCATTAGTTCAAAAGTCAAATTCAACTTTTGGCTTTCTTTAAATCTTCTCCTTTGCTTCGAAGCGAAAGCGTTGAACGTTTTTCAACTATGATTTCGAATTCTGCTTCCTTTCACAGAAATTCTCTTGCTACAAATTGTCTTCAAGGTACAGATAATGAATAGTGGCGTCACCTTGCTTTCCTAGAACTCCTCGTCCCCGCCATCTTTTCTCACGGCTTGTCAACTGAAAACACTACTGATGGGTTTGATGGCCAAGTCAAGTGTGTCTTGCATTGTCTTTTGGGGTAACTTCAGGCTTAAAACGAAAACTGACAGTGCTGTGAATGGGCAGTTAAACTGAAGCAAACACCTCTGATTACGTGATGAGGACGTGAGCGTGCTTTCAAATAAGCTATCCCAACTCTATAAGAATTAAGTTTCAGTTGATGCCAAGAAATCTTTCTTCCCATCTTTAAAAACTGCACTGGAAAATTTCTTTTCTCAATTGAATTGTGTAGCAAAAAATATCATAAATTTGTTGATGAAAACATTCTTTATCGAAGCAACAACTTTTTATGGCATCAATTAAGAACTTTCGTTATTTATTTATTGACAGAAAAATCAAGCAGTGTACACCTCGTTGATGTTGATATCGGAATGAAATCGTTCATCTGGTCAGATTTATTTAGCATTAGACAGGGCAGCTTAAACGGCACCAAGACCATTCCACTTCTCGATAGAAAACGTGGTGAGTGCTTCATTTGATTATTATCCTTCACTCATGTTGTATAAAACAATTCTTCACTTGTGAAATGGGGAACCAGATATTGAAATATTGAATTGTTGTTGTAACCAGCAGTGCTGAGGCTTCACCAAATAGTGGCCAACAGAAGAAATTTAAAAAATTTTACAAAAACGCGGATACGTCAAAAGCAACACCACTTTAACCACTTTTGAATGTATATTACAATATTCAACCGTTGATCTTGCATTTGGCTCATATTTACATTTGCAGTTTTGTAGATTTTTCTAGTTTCTCATGAATTCAATTACATTTCGTAATCTCTGCATAGTGAACGCTCTAACTGTCGATTACCGGACGGGAAACATCTACTTTTGCCAAAAAGACACTCAGACCATATACGTGTCAAACAGCAACGGAACCTATGTCAGGGAGTTGAAGCGTCCAACAGAGAAATTCCTGAAAGATACTTTTATACAGAAGATCACTCTCGACATGATCAACAAGTAAGCTTCTTATTTGCTTTAAATGAAAAACAGGTTAAGAAAAACTCTTCTCCTTGTAGTTCAAAAAAAATTCAAAAACGTGCTGCGTTAACCCCTACTTACGGCTATTGGTTGATCAATCTATAAATAACAGCGAATTATGAACGACCTTGCAGCGCTTTATCGTCATTAGAGGGAACCTAAAAGGATAGATAAAAACAGCCGCATTGTCATTTGGCCTAGACCTTTGCAATTCAGTGTGCTATTTACTTTCTGATGAAATAAACATGCCTTGTTCTGTACGTGGGGTTGAACGTTCGCTTTCATATAACTTACAATTTAATTTCAAAACACACTGGGTTTTGCGAAACGCAGTTTCATTGTCCTTGTGCTTGTCACAAGGACGGATTTTTTCACAAACCGAAGTGACAACTGCCTTCGCGACTTTCTATTACTCAGAGTTAAATATCGAATCAAAAACCTTTGCACGGTTTTACATTAGAAGGTTTTTCATAACAGAGCGACAGAGTTCTTTGTATCGCGAACGAATGTTGCCCGAAAAGTTTTGCTATTTTATTTGTGAAATTTCGAAACAATGCGTGAGAATTTTTAACTTACTGAAACCTTGCTTTGCGAAATAATGGAGAAATTAGAAAAAAGTGTTTTACTTTTTCATATCACGATTCCCACGTACAGAACACTTTGTTTCTTGATGATTGTACAGTCTGGTACCAATTTAGTCCAAAAATAGGAAATTTTAATTAAATTTTCAGTTATTTGTACTGGACTGATACGGGTTTGGGAACAAGGAAGGGACAGGTTTGGCGAATGACAACTGATGGTAGAAAACCTGAAATCGTTTTCGATGGACTCAGCTGGCCCCATGCCATCACTGTGGATTACGACAGTAAGTTGCATCATAAAGTGCATTTTAACGTTGTCAATACAAAAGATCAAAGATTTTGTTTTTAAAAACGCTGTGGTTTTCATGTACTGCATGGGCAGAAAAGATTATTGCCAAATACACCTGTAAGATTTCGACAAACATGGTTTTAATTTGACCGGAATGGAACTTTTATAATTCTCACGACCAATTGTATGAGCACACAATTTTTTGCAATTTCAGTACAAAGAAATCAAACGTTTTGCTAAAACGACTCTTTAATTGGGCCTTAGCACACTCAGTAGTGCTGGGACACTGATGTGTAAAAACAAATACGCATTATACAGTGGGTCCTTGTTTGTTATGAGTGGTTAATTTCATGCATTTATTTTACACACAAGACGAATGAGCTTAATAACGCGAAACGACTGGCATCCACCTTTTGTGATGAAGCATGTTACAGAACCTAAGAATGATTTTGGGTTGAAAATATATTGCTGTACATATTGCCTCCTAGGGCTGCTGTGCCCGTGATCCTTCGCAGAGGGAAAGCGGGCATGAAAATGATTGTAATTTATTGCTTTAAGCATTTATGGGCGATGCAGTGTTCCTTTTTTGAATATGTTGAGTCGTTGCTTATTATGACTTGTTTTTCGTTGCACCAGGAAGAAGTTTGTTTGTTTCCGAGGCGAAGCAAACTTTGTTTTATGAAGTATCTCTGGACAAATTGATGTCCATTGGTTCTACTTCAATCTTTTCCGCTGGTCATACACACAATTTGACCAACTACACAAAGAATCAATTGACATACATTAATGAGTAAGTGTTAACTTGTTTGTAAAACATAATTTGCACATGGTGCAAAATTCACTGGTTGCGGTGTTGAGTACGTTTTTAGAGGCACTACGTGGAATACAATGGCTGGTTATTTCTCAAAGAAACCCAATTGCAGTGTCACAAACTTTATAGATGAAAACCTTTACTTGAGTTAAAATACGGCCATTAATCATTGGTTCAGATTGTTTCCTTAGAAATAATTTGTACTTCCAGGTGCTTTGTCGTGCTGGGCAAGTCATTGCCATTTTCAAGTTCTTGATTGTTCTGAAAGTTTTGGAAATACTTAGGAGGCTGGGAAAAGCTTTGGCGTAGTTGAGTTGGATAATTCGAAGAACTGAAGCTTTTAAATTTGTCACTAAAAAAGTAAAATAGTTTGAAAACAACGGTTGAAATACTATGTTTTGACCAAAACCTAATGTGAACCATCTAAAAATTTCACAACAGCAGCAAAGACCCATTTACAAAATGTTGATGGCAGCGTCCTCTTTGCAAAAAATCCTTGTATCTGACTAGCTCATGGACAGATGTCACGTTACAGAGTAATCGACGCTGGCCAACAAAACTCCCTACACGTATTGGGTTGAATCGTGTTGTGAATTGTAAATGCAACCGTGGTATCGCGCAATAACACAACCATTACCTTCAGAAAGCAAAGCAAACTATCAGCAGGTACCACGTCAAAAATGTCTAAACGTAGGTGTGGTAGCAGGCAAATTTTTGGGGGTGAAAAGAAATTTGTCCAAATTTGCGCAAACTTGCCCGAAAAAAATCTAAAGGAAATGACCTCCAAAAAAATGACTGCATTTCACTGGGCGCAAGGCACTTCATGCACCATTTTTGCCCAAATTTCACCCAAGCTTCCTCACATTTCCCCTAACTTGCGTGAAAAAAACTAAATTACAATATGACCCCCCACGAAAACGTCTTCGTTTTCATTTTGGGAGTCATTTTTGTAAAATGAACGCATATACAGCAATTTTGCGAAGGTTTGCATATTTTTTGCCCAAATTTCGTCATATTTTGCCTGGATATTAGTTTTTTTGCCCGGATTTTCACCAACTCAAAACTTTTGGGGTTGCGTTTGCACCCCCGCCTCCTTCACTGCGACACCAGTGTGTCTAAATAAATTGAAACACGCAGAAAAAGTGACGTTTTTGCTGTGTTGCTCAGGTGATAGCAGCACAGTCAATTGTGATGACACGGGGGTGCCATTTCGAGGTGGTCTTGGGTGTAGTCTAGCTGGGTAGGCCGCACCGCTTTCTCAAACGTTCAATTCTGGTTTGCTTCCTTTTTAATCTTTGCATAACTTGTTGCCATGGATTGGCTCCTTTCATTTACCCTTTTCTATAGATCGGATAAACAACTTACCGTTATTCTGCATCTTAGTTACAAACCCTTGCGAATTAGAAATTTTTGTAAGAAGTTTCATTATGGCTGCAGTCAGTGTTTTTTCGTCAGCTCTCGCATTGATTTTGAAAATTGGCCTGTTCCTTGAACGTTTCTTTCTCAAGTTAGGCATACTTTTCGTTGTATCTACCTTTACTGGTTCATGCCATGAAGCCTTAGCAGATTTTTGTTTCTGATTCCTAGTTAGCTGCGAATTTGCATGCCACGCTTTTCTTCTGGTAACTTCCATTAGTGGGCTGTCCTCCTGGCAAATGCGTCGATGCAGTTTAAATCTTTTTTGTTGCCAACCACTTCTGCGTTGCGCCTTTGTGGCAGTGTCCATTTTTCCGATGAAACTGCTACTTAACTTGTTTGATGAAATTTTTGGGATGTCTATCACTCGGAGAACAGCGTATTGATTGTGAGTTTTGCAGCATTTTTTGGCGTTTGTTTTCAGATTTCGCTGCCTGGTGGAAACCTTAAGTAACATTTCGCTGACATCACAGGTGGTCTGATCCTTTTGTGCATATTAATTACTGCAATTGTGCCAAGCCACTGTAAATCTCATTAAAAATTAATTGAATGTGTGCGAATGATTTTTCATTCCTAAAGAGTTTGCGCTAGGTAAAAATGCGTCCAAGACTCAAAATATTTGAATTGCTGCATTTCCATGCACGATGCTGTTCTATGGTCTCCTTCTTTCGTTTGAGCGAGTTCTTCTTTCATTCACTGATTGGCCGCGCTAGATTTCGGGGCAGGTGTTGAGTAGCCATTCGGCTGTTTCATCATCCAGAGCCGTCAGGCCGTGCAGTCTATGGGGAGATCGATGGATTGGACATTAGAGGAGGACATGGTCAACGGTTTGTTCTTCTGCGCCACACTCACAGGCCGTAGAGGAGGCCATACCCCATTTTTACAAGCAGGAGTGTAAACGTCCGAAACCGGTGCGGAGGCGGTTAAGCCGGACCCAGGCTCTTCTTGGGAGGGTCATTCCGGGTGTGTGTGTACCGGTGTCTGGAATTAAAGTGCGGAGTCTTGTGG
>JGI24158J21664_10006460_pt1 | contig 15448 bp, 12 predicted proteins | sample Ectturendosymbi3_FD_21664 | JGI IMG/M metagenome (IMG submission 21664)
TAGCGTTGCCATCGCAGTTGTGTGTATTGATATCGCATTCATCTACATCCACACAGGATGTGCCATTCCCACTGTATCCATTGTTGCATGTGCACCTGTGTAAAGCGGAGTATTTGTTAAAAGTAGATTTACTTTTGTGCTGAAGGGCAAATATTAATGCAACTACAAAATCAAAGATTTGAAAGTAGTCATTTACAGCGTCTTTCTCCAGAGTTGTAAATCTTGCTGTTTTTTTTGTGTCGGGCTTCGGAATTGAGTTTGTCAAAATGTTTCGGGCCGATTTCAGGCCTGCTTACAGATTTTTTTCACAACCACGAACACTTTTGAACTGATTTGGATAAAGTTTTCAACAAAAAATGCGATTTGTTATAGAAAAGGAAGTCATGTTTGCATTGCTACGTCAACAAAGCACCGCAGTTTCTCATATCTTGACTCATTGGGCAAATTTGACTTTCGGGCCTAAGTCGGGCTTCAAAAACAAATGGCTGGCTTCAATGCGATTTCGGGCTCGGGCCCAGTTCGGGCTTGAAATAATGGCCGTTTGCAACTCTGCTTTGTACGTTACAAGTTTTCTTACGTGAAGCTTCCAGCAGGAGAGTTGGTGCATGTAGCGTTGCCATCGCAGTTGTTGTCAGTATTGACATCGCATTCATCTACATCCACACAAGATATTCCATTCCCAGTAAATCCACTATTGCAATTGCATCTGTGTGAAGCGGAGCATTAGTCAATGGTGGAGATGCTTTTGTGGTGAAGAGCAAATATATGTAACTAGAAATTCAGTGACTTGTAACTACTGATTTGTATCGCCTTTGTACGTTGCAAATTTTCCTACGTGAATCATCTGGGAGAGATTGTGTTGAAAAGGCTTATTTTGAAGTTGTGGCAATGGAGGCACTTTCGTGTTCTGGATATTCACACGGATTTGAGACTTGTGCAACCATTGCAAACGAATTATTCTTTCGTTTAATGTTCATTGAGCTCCTTTTAAAAAGAGGGTCAGTAACCACTGCCATTCTTATCTAAATCACATTTTCACCCCCACCCAGGCTCACTGCAACGTTTCCGGTGCAGAAACGGCTTTTCCAACAACTCAGAAATCATCAGGTTTGTCCATGGTACATATTTATCTGTCCCATTCCCATCCCATAGCAATTTATGCCTGTCCCATCCCATGGGATTCCCGTTACATTATTATAATATTAATATGGAATGCAATCCAATTAAAATTATTAAATTTATGCAAGTTTAGGTTTAGTATCTACTAAATAGGACTACATGTGCAAAGAGACATGCAAAACGACAAAATTTATTGACTTTAAAAATTCAGAAGTATAGTCTAAGCATGACAATTCAGTAACATTCTGACACTCTCATTCTATTTCTGAGTCTCATGGGAAATACAAATGTGTGCTGTCCCATTCCATTCCATGGGACGTTTCCCATAGGAATCCCATTCCCATGGACAAGCCTGGAAATCATTTTAAAACCTTCCTGACCTTGAAAAAGTGACTTGTTGAATTTCGTAGAAAATTTATTATTAATAAACAAACACAGATCCATGCCGAAAAAAGCGTGGGGTAGGCAAATGAGTGACACATAAATTACACAAAAACAACTGAAATTCCGCCAGTAAACTTTGATGGTAGTCTGTACAAGACCCATGTCTATTGTATTCGAAAATTGCAGATGTGCATGCAATAAAAGAACATGAGGTTCGGACTTGAAAGTCTGTTTATTTTCGGCAAATTTTCCATTTTTTGTTAAACATCAGGTGAGCTTAGCCAATTTTGGCGAAATCTGTGTACAATAATCAGTGGCAAACTAACAATTACAAACTACTTAAAACAAAATGATTTTGACTATCCAAACCCATGTAACCATAGAAAATAACTTCAAGGCAAAATATGTAATTATTTCAAAAACAAGCACAATCCACCTACCCGAAAAACGCGTAGAGTCAAATATCTCTGCAAATTAGTGGCAAACTACCAGTCACAAATTGTTTAAAACAAAATATTAGTAAATGTTAAGGCTATCTGAGCACAACTTTCCCCCCAAAAAATCGCTTTGGGAATGCGTTCTTTTACTGCACATAAGGTAAAACCAGTCAAAATGGCGAATTTTACAAAAAAAACGTGACAATCGTCGATAAACCATGAACCATACTGCATTATGTAAGTCATTTGAAATAGTAAATCCCTGTGAAAAGAAAAATAACAACGTTCACTTTGGCTAGACAACAGAATCTTCATTGCCACTTTGTTGTCATTGGAGACAAGGTGGAATGCACAGAAGCACAGAAAGTGGTAAACCGCGCTTTTGGCAAACACTCGTTGTCTAATCCCACTGCCATGCACACTAGTGCTGTCTTGACGTTCTTGAGTGATCTCTACCTTTGTCGCTGACAAGAGACTGATATTAAAGTTGTTTATGGGGATTACGTCTCGCGAAACTGAAATACCAAACTGCTTTAGCGCATCAATGCGTTTTTCGTTTTCTTAACTTGTCGAAACCATTGGCATGGAACGCATACAGCTTTCTGCAACCTGTGGAAAAAGCACGGGCGCTACAGTTCAAAGTGCAACATCTTACCTTTCGTGCACAATGGTAAATATTCTGAAGGCCTTCATCGCAAACCTTTAAGAAGTGCCCCCAACATAAAACAGCCTATGGCCCGGAAAATGAAAATCAGCCTCTTGAAGCAGCATGTTTTGAGAAGGAACTCCCTTGAGAATCGCGTTTACAGTGCCTGGACTTGGTTTCGCCAAAAATATCCAATATTACCTGACAAAGTCCAGGTTCGCTTTGTTTACACCATAGGTTCCCAGCCTTTTTTGAAGCTGGCACCCCTTTCATAAGATAAAGTAACATTCGCACCCCCTCCTTTTAGAAAAGCGAAGAAATCACAGAAAAAGTCCGATTTGGCAGTATCTTCATTTTCTTAAATTACTACTCGTAACCAGGTCCGCAATCGGGAGGAGACCGGGCAATTATCCCTCCGAACTTTTTAAAAACATTTTAGTTGTTACGTGCAATCATTTCCCGCCGAAAATATCAGCAAGTTGCGACCTGCTCGTACCGTATGCCTACTGACGACACAACAGAAGGCACTCAGCGTACTGTTTAACTTCCATACCTAAGTACTGCTCATTAGAAACCATCCTGGTGAGCTTTTTTGCTGCCTCTATGAAATTATCCGCTCTTACCTTGACACACAATTATTCAGAGCAACGCACAAATCGTTAGAAGACTTCAAACCCTTCCGATAAGAGTACTAGAGTACAGGGTCGGCCCTAGCAGGTGCGGGGCCCAATACAAGACCTAGGCGAGGGGCCCCTCTGAGCAGTGGTTTTATGAGATTATTGCGTTTAGCAAACCGTGTTATACGACCATGGTAGAGTGCAGATGGACGAGAACTGAGCACGTTTGCTAACGTTCAATAAATGGAGGAAATTCATCGCTAGTTCTAACGAGAGCGTTATTTGTTTAACAATGAGATTTATAAGCCGTTTCTACTGCGTTAACGAGCGCAAACTCTATCTGAAAAAAATGAAAATCTAACCAAACACCATGGCGCCGGGAACCCACGGGCGCGGGGCCCAATGCAACTGCATCCGTTTAAGGCCGACCCTGCTAGTGTAGACAGGACTTTTGTACTGAATTTTTGGTACATTTGAATGGTTGAACACCAGAAACTTTCGAGTATTGTAGCATCAAGCAACAACGTCGCCATAATTGCGCCATAAACACTTAAACGTCACAATCGCATCACCGGCCATCTTCAGCGTGGTAACCACAGCACAGAGTTGTAAGTTGGGCCGGGCTTTTCGGGTCGGGCCGGGTTCAGACTTAAGTTGGTCAAAATGTTTCGGGCCCGCACACTAATGTTTTCGCATTGAAGGACACGTTTTCCGCCAGTTACTGTTGAAACAATCGAGTTGATTAAACCTCCAATAAAAATGATTTAATTGTGAATCATTTGGTCACGTTACTTTGCTATGCCACCAATTCACCGCAGAAGCGCATACCGTACTTAATCGATTGAATTGTTAGTCGCCCGTGATTGCAAGCCGTGCTTGAACATAGCTTACCTAAGCCTCTGAGATACTTTCGCATGCTAGCACGTTTCGCGTTTTTGGCAACCCTGGTAACACAGGCGTGACCAACGGGCCCCAGGGGGCCATGCCGTCCGCTTCAGCCTGTTTTATACTTACAGGCCTTTCTTGCTCAACCACGTTTTTTACATTTGCAACAATTCTTGAAAACTGAGTTAGGAGAGATTTCCTCTCCGTGTCGTCAACAATTTAAAGCTCTAGGGTTGCTGTTGAATTTTCAAGCAATCTGTCTGCCATGCTCTGCTTTCATAACTTAGCGGTGATTCGGACTCAGTACCTGAAACTCCCAATGGTGTTGACGCAGGTGGCGTTGCCATCGCAAGGCGCGGTTGTGTTGCACTCGTTAACATCAACGCAGGTGAATCCGTCCCCGCTGTATCCGTTATTGCACTGACAACTAAAAAGTAGTAAGACGTGAAAAACTCACTGCATACGCGATGATCGATGTGACAAGCAGTTTGCGTTTCTAACCCGGCACTACTCAAGCTATTTCAGGTGGCGACGAAAGGGTGAAGAGTTTTTGAACAAGCCAAGTGATGTCAGTATCTTGTAACTGATATTGACGACTTTGATCACGAACTTTTGTGCACTCTTTAATATATAGGAAAGCATCAACGAGAAAAACGTCTCTTTGACAGTATTGCATCGTGTACGCCTCCTGGTACTGTTGCCATGGTTGGAGTGGCCTACACAGCGATGCCAATTTAGCGCGAAAAGGGCAAGATTTAGCCGTTTTTCGCCAAGCCTAGCACTTTTTGTCGGAAAATGTGCGTAGGCGTTCTTTTTAGCACTTTCTGAGATTTTCAGCGCGATTTCTATCGCTTTTTTCTTTATATTGTAAAAAACAATTTTATCAACAAAATGTTACAACTCGGAAATTGTCGATAGCGGTTACACTACTACTTCCAATGAGAAAGATAAAAACGCGCGATAGAGCTTTACAGTATTCTCACATGATTCAATGCTGGTCGTTCGACGTTTTGAGAGATCACGGGATTGTCAAGAGCCAAATTATTATTTCACAGTGCCCATTGTCATAATACTTGGTGGACAGATCCATAAATTGCAATATACCTTTTGTGAATTCAATCGGAAGGCTTGCTTTTGGGGCGAATTGCGCTGTACTTCGTACTCCCATGCCTATAGTCTATTGTTTTTGTTCTTTTATGCTGGGAAAGGTAACACTCAGAACAATTTTCATATAGAGGCGTTTTACTATATGTTTGTTGATACTACCCAGATATTTTCAAAGTGCAAAATTATCACCGCAAATTTCTGTGAGCAACGGAGATTTCAACGAGGTCAACCGCTAAAATTTTTTGCTTCGTTTTTAATGCAAGTGGAGGATCCATGAGAACAACTGGGATAATTTTCCTCTGAAAGCAAGTGGTGGTCCTCGGAAATTTCAACTCTTTCAAGCTCCACTCGCCAAAACAAATTTCATGATCCAAACATAGAGACCTGTTGATCCAACTCAAGACATTATTGTCTTGCAACGTGCAAAGAATTATTGTCTAACGCGTTATTAGTGATTTTTTCGCTCTTGCTTAGCGCTTTTTGGAAAAGGAGTAGGCAACCCTGGTTCTATATAAGGTCCATCACGGGATCTACAAACAAACAAATACGTTCGTATTATTATTTGTTTAAAAAGAAATATTACCTGAAATTCTGGGCTGATCCATCGGTGCAACTTGCATTTGACGAGCAAGGGTTCGTAGAACAGTTGACGTGAGCTGAAAAAAATGGGAATAGTTTCAAGCAGAGAGTTCCGTAATACGGAGTAAAAGAAACCACAAAGCAAAAGCTGATACGACTCTTCCGTTTCATTATTTTGTACTGACTGGTTCATGAGCTTCACAAGGTTGGCAATGCTCGAAGTATCCACGTAAATATGAGGTCTGAGATCCTTCTACTGTACTTCAAAATCTGGGAACTTGAACATTTCTTTTAACTATCGGGTGCGTTTGTGTCATATTTAAAATAACACTTATTTTTAAATAATTTCTGTCTGATTGAGCGTCTACCTTCCACAAGCTTAGACCGAAAACATCACGTGCATGCAGTTATAGTGGATGTAAACGATTCGCATTACGAATCGGCATTTCAGAACTTATGATTATTTTACTGAACATGCAGGCTGGCTTACGTCAACCCGTTATTGCGCCAAGGAGTTTCGCGTGTGTGTTTTAGCGCACAGATCTTTGCGCAAATACGGATCGACACAAGCAAGCCAGCACGTACCGCAAAATATTCACAAGTTCTGAAATACCCATTTGTAATACGACTGGTTTACATCCATTATACAATCAAACAAAAAATTAAGTGAAAAACAACCGAAAGGCGCGAAGTAACGTTCAATTTCAAACTTACCCTCTATTGCACTAAACAAAGTTTGGTTGGAGAAGTTAGTGAACGTTCTTTGCGCATCGGCGGCTGTCATAGACGCAATCGTTGATTGAACCTCAAACCTGCAAAAATATTTGAAGTAAAAATCAAAACGCCAATATTTTTGCATTGTTTAGTCACGTCAATGCTTTGCAAGAAGTTTACAAAAATTCAAAAATTTAATTTTAAAATATTAATTCGCAAAAACTGCTTGGTTGGTAAGTGAAACAGACGTGATAATAAGCAGCGGTACAGGAAATATTGATACTGCAATACTGTTGGCTACGTTAGGAACATCATTACATCAATGTTTCACAACAGGCTAAGCTCAGTGATCCATTGAAAATGTCCATTCAAACGACATTTACTGCAAAATGAAAAAAAAGAAAATCTTACTGAAAAATAAATCAATACTATTGTTTACAGTTTTTCGAAGAAACTGGCATCAACAAAGCATTTGAAGACAAATTAATTACACCTGACGATTTGCACCAATAGGTGTGATTTCCTTGCGTGATAAAAATCAAAGGATTTTCAGCACCAATTATGGGTACAAGGTGATAAAGTACGTGCACATTTTTGTACGTTTAAGACTAAACATGTACTTCTTGGTACTAAAAGCTGTAACATAAATGTATTTCAAGCGGAACAACGAAAAACCACTTCACTTGTGACTTCCGCTTTTCCTCTGGGGAGTGTCGCAGGTGCAGCAGCTCTAGGGTGTCTTGAAAAATCCCTCACGGTTTTAAGCAACAAGCAACCTATGATAGTTTTGCTGGATTCACATCAAGAAGGGACCAACGAAGGCTGGAGATGTAATTACAACATCTGGTCCTTGGTCGACTTCAACCTGTGAGTGTAGCCAGTGGGATCCGTCTCGGAAATGTTTCTTGGCTCATTCTGGCCACGTGGCCGAACCATTGTAGCTGGGATCTCTCTATTAGAAGTGGCTTGTCATTCAAGGCTTTACGAATTTCACATTCGCACACTTTGTTGCGAAGTGTCAAACCGTGAACAGTTGGCCATGTCCCATCTTTGTCGCTTGTACCTGAGGGCGCACACTTGTGGTCTTTACCCAAGATCCATGACCATAGTTGATGATCGGAACAAAATCCGATTCGAAAATTAAAAGCTTTGCAATGTTTTGAAGCTCACATTTTTGAACCACGTAACGATAGAGTTCCCGCTACACTGCGCTTGCTATACCACTCTGTTAACCAATCCCCTTGTTTTGCCTTCTTTCACTTATGAATACAACAATAAGGTACTTGAAGTCCTCAACCTGCTGCAGCGTATTGCCGCTAACTTGTAACGACACTGACTTGGGTTTCCGGAGAGAAATAACAACTTGTTTTCATTAGAATAAATTTTGGTCCCAACTGAAAATCTTCAAATTTGTTTTAGCAGCGTTATGGACACTAACAGGTGGATATTTAACTCATGCGGATTAGAAGATCATTAGCTCTTAGTTGATTTCCCAAAGTGGCTTCAAACTTATGACATACAGAGAAACGCAGTATCAGAAAACTAACCAAACAACAATGCTGCCTCGCGAGAAGCGCACAATCCTCATCGATACGAATCCGCGTTGTCCTCTGAAAGCATCCTGAATAGCAGGGAGCACACGAGCGGCCAGTGCTGAGAACTGGGTGGAAGAAGTGTTCAGCAGCGCCTCCACGAAATTTCCAAATTCTCCGGGGTCGAGCGTTGCTCGAAGCACAAACCTCCGGATAGCAACTGAGCAAAAGACAGGAATTTGACGCAAGTTCGACAATGCAGAGGCACGAATCCGTGATTTGCCTGCTTTTCGGCTGTTCACAACTTCTCGATAGAGACGGACTGCTTACTTAGCCTAAAATCTTTCTGGTAATGTCATAAGCACGCAATGTCTCTAGCCAACAATACTCACGCTCAAGCAAATTGAACCTAAAAAGCATAAGAGTCAATTTGCAGTTTTGGCCACGTACGCTAGTTTCAAACATAGGGTGCCGTTACCGCACATAAGTTATTGTACAAATTCGTTATCCACATACATGTCCCAGTTCTTGCACGAGCTATTATATGAACCAAAAGGACTACGAGCTGTGTATTGAAAGCAGGTGCCCCTTTTACGTTTCTTACTTTATTGCCGAAAAAGTTAGCAAAGCCCAAAATAGCTTTGATAAGTGCAATGTTTGAGAGTATACATGATGGGATGGACTTTTTTCACTCACTTGTGTCCACGGTTATTTCAACGACATTGCTTCTTTTGTTCTGGGCAAACCCAGTGATAATAAATATGTAGCTCGTCTGCGGTGTCAAGCCGGTCACGGTGATGCTTGTTCCATCACGACGCAGATAAGTACCGTTGAGAGGAAGTGTTACGTTTCTGCTCACAGGGTTCCCGTCGCTCAGTCGTATAGTAACAATTACCAAAAACGTGCCTTTGGGCAGTGTCCAGCGGAGTGTTGTTGAGTCGGCATTGACATTGCTAACAGAAGTGTTAGGTGACGCGGGATCTGAAAAGACACACCGGAAAGTCTTGCAAATCGCGAGCGCGACGCTTGTTATTGGAAAGCGGAAATTTACACTGTTGCAACCTCTCCGGTGGCGTTGCGTTGAATGTGCGATTCACCACTAACGGGATGTGCGCGAAGAATAACACCATACATAGGTGGCGCAAACAAGCAATGATAGAGTGATTGCGGCGTGTGAGCTCTGTTGTTGCTTGCTGCCGCAGCGTGAAGCTTTGCGCACATGCCGCTCGGGCTTTCCGATCGCAACAGCACTAAACGGAAAGTCTGAAAAGCTCTCTTCAAACCAGCAACTCACTTGTTTGCATTCTGGTGGGGCCGAAGGAGATGCTTTTTCCGCCCGAGTTGATTGCTATAACTGAGACCAGGTAGAAGGTTCCTGCATCGAGGCCGGTCACCGTGTGTTGCGTGGTTGGTGCGCTGACGTTTACCGTCGCTGCCACATATTTGTTGGAGTCGCTGCAAAAAGTGTTTGCACGGTGTAAGTCGTTTTACGTGGCATTCTAGCAATGCTCGCACGATATCTGACCACAAGACACAAAAAAACGCTGAATCACTACAAGTCATAGACATAGCCAGGGGGAGGCCAAAGGGGCCATGGCATCCCGCAAAAGTTTAGAAAATATAGTCATTTTGTGCTTTGAGAAGCATTTTTCTAAACACAATAGTGCTATTCGCCTAAAATCAAACATTTTGCCCTCCCCAAATTTTTGGGACGCCACTGCTAAAAGTCGAGAGAAAGCAGAAAACTAAGTTTTTGTACATTTTCTACGGGAAAAAAATCATTTTTTAGATATTTTATAGCAAACTTTGCGCGTTCAGTCATTTGTCAATTGTTCACAACCGAACAAATAAGATATCGAATAGGTCTACGAAGATATACTGACTATTTCACAACGATCTCGTAATATGTGGCTCCGATCGACTCGTTCCACATGACTGTCAAGGAACTGACTGTGCTGGCAATTTCCAGAGGTGATGAAGTGTTGCTGGGATCTGAAAAAAATTTATGAGCTGAAGATGTTCGCTACATGACTACGAAAGCACCGCACTAAATGCTTGTAGCGAAGGGTTGCAGTTCAATCAGCATATACTCGGAAGCAAGCGAAGTTTTGCTGCAATTATGACGAAATCAAAACAACATGTACAATTTTTCACTTCCAATGAATTTTTCTAGTTTTCGCGCTCATCATTCAGAGAGAGCAGACGATCATTTTAATTCGTTAGTTAACCACAACAACACATTTTGTGAATAGAAATCTCAATACTTTGAATGACTTACATGGGCCTGAGGCTCGAAAAAAGCAAGATCAAACTTTTTAATTAAAAATACTCAATGACGTCATGAGCACACCTGTAACAAGCCTTTTACAAGCCTCTGCGCTTTCTACTGGTCCGCCGTTGGCGCTGCTCGTTCGCACGACAACGCAAATAGTGTAGTTCATGCCAGGTCTGATGCCATCCTCGTATGTGAACTCCACACTGGTTCCATTCCTGAAGTTTGCACGTTGATTTAAGGCGAGTAAAATCGTTTATTTGAATAAACAAGTAAATTTTCTCATTAAAATGGCTTTTGCCAACTATTCTAAATTAGTAGTGAAATTGCAGCCGTCGAGTCAGAGCTTGGAACATTTCCAAAATCACTTTCCATCAGCGTGCTAGAATGCTCTTGGTGTTATCATAATTTTGTTGGCGACGTCGATACTCAATTGCATTCAAACCAAGAAACGTTACGTGTCTTTTGTCAAAAAGTCTGCATCCAAGGCAAAACAGGGAGTACAGAGAGATGATGTTGCGTTATATGCACAGTTCATTACGAATACAGTCATGTATTGTCAGGTAGTCGCACTGAACTGTTTGTGTATCTTCTACTCAAAGAAAATTTTTGGTTGTTGGAAAATTGAACGAAGTTTGTTTAAAAACGAGCCTCACGTAATGTACGTGAGGTTTTGCATTCCCATAACTGGCGACCTAGGCTGTTTCATTTGCTTTAGTTTCATTTGCTTTAGTTTCATTTGATTTAGTTTCATTTGATTTAGTTCATGATCCCGATTGTGTGAAGCAATTCGATTCAACCACCCGCTGAATTAAAAGTAAATTTACATCACCTATTAAACTTTGGAGCAGGGGCGTAGCGTCCATGAGTGCAAGGCATGCATTACTTCCAGTGAACAAGACTTAGTTACTTCAAACCTTCAAAAATCATAAATACGAGTAAAAAAACTTCTCGAAAAAGGGTGTTGTTGAATCATTCTTACAATTTAAGTTTGCTTTCATAAAAAAAGCCTTTCAATTGTGCTTGTTTTTGCTATTGGTTTTAGCAAAAAAATTGGGTAAGCACGCATGTGGAATGGGAAACACGCATTCAAACTTTGAAGTTGAATGCGTGTTTCCACATAACCTTTTTGAAAATAAGTAAGTTTTTTGTAAATATGCGCATAAAGCTGACCAACCTTTTTTGTTCGTGTATTGTAGTGCGATTTTTGTTCTATTCAAGCATGTCTGTTCATTAACGAAATGTTTTGTGTTCGATTACGGCCAATTTGCTTTGCGTAAACACTGCAAAATAGCTACTGAAATCAAGGCCTGCAATTTTCCGTTTTGCTTTCGCGCTGGATGCTTGAGTCTAGTCACATGACCTACTGTTGCCCCATGCATGTGTAGCCTAGTACCAGAAGCAGGCTGTGGAGTAGCTGCAATTTATGAAGTTTGCGCTTCAGGTTGCAATTATGTGTATAATAACAAGGTTGAAGCTATGATGCGGAAACTAGCTGTTGAGGATGGGGCAATAATTATGCTACAAGCTTCAGGTCATTTTCTTATGAATAAAAGTGAAATGTACTCGATGCAGGGAGGTCAACACCAGGACTTGAAGTTTGTAGCCGAAAGCAAAACAACGTTTTTTAAGGAGATTCAACCCAGACCTGCAGGAGAAGTTCAACTGGCTATGTGGAAGCACTTCAACAAATAAGTTGTATTGCTGGCCGTGTCTACTTTTTTCTAACAAAGGCAGTTCAGCCTACAGCGCAACACAATACGGATGTGACCATGTAAATAACTTGTAAATAACGATATAAATAACTACCAGTTGCTGAACAATCAAAAAATGAAATAGTAGGCTTTGAACCGCACCTTTGAAGAAACATAATTACTATATCAGGTTTTTTAAGGAAAATGTTAGGTACCCCGGTATGGACCTGTAGGGATCCGATCACACTGATTCTAGGGACCCGATTTTCAGTGATTCTAGGTACCTGATAATATTTTTCTCTAATTGCAGAGATCCGATTTTCAATTCTAGGGACCCGATTCGGGTCCCTAAAACATCTTTAAAAAAACCTGATTATATGTTTTTAAAATAGGTCGTAGCGCCATTAACTGAACACGATGGCGTCATCGAGACACAAACAAGAAATTGCATGCGTAGCCAAACCACGCACACTACGCCACTGCTTTGGAGGTATGCACAAAAGCCAATACAGCCAAAAAAAACGAAAACCGAAGTAAAACCCATTATACGTAAGAGATCCATAAAAAAACCATCTGTCAAGTACTCCTTACGGCTGCCTGCCCAATGGAGATTTTCTTCCAAAGCGTCTATATCAGAGGTGTACAACCTTTTGCTATTGCCGGCCTCATTACTTTCATTTATATGAAGTACGGCCGCCAATGAGATCGAGTTATATTTATAAGATACTTTTAATTAATTAAGAAATAGGTTCTATCCCGTATATGTCAAATTGCATATTCATTCTGTAACTCTTTGTGACATCACCATCCAGATTGTTACGCAGCGTGTCGACTAATTTTCTTGCCTTGCGTTTGTTTTGCTTCAATATACGCCAGCACGGCCGCCAAATCTTATATTTTAAATTACATGTGGACGGCCGTAGATTTCGTTATCGAAGGCCGCATGCGGAGGTACGGCCGCAGGTTGTGCACCGTTGGTCTATATTTACATCGTTTCTTACTGTTCAAAAAAGTCGCGACCACATGAAATAGTTTTTGAGACGTCTTTTTTGTATAGGTTTGTGGCTGAGTTTCATTAGCATCAGCTTTGGAAGGTTGAAAAAGGTCCATCAAAAAAACAAAACAAAGCTTGAAAAATTAAAATAACTTACGTTGAAATGTTGATCGCCGCATTTGTTACTGTGACACCGTAGTCCACAGGGACCATAGCAAAAGAACCTGTCCAACCAATCATTACTGTTGTCTGTGTTGTCATTGCGGTGTTGTCTTGGAATTTTACTCTATCTGGTCCTAGAAAAACAAAGTTTTAGTGTCGTGATTTCAGAGTAAAAGACAAAAATAGGAAGCGTCGATTGCAATTCAAAAAAACGGAAACATCAACTGAAAAGTAGGAAAAATATTTCTGACACGCACTTGTGACTTGAGAAGTCACGTTTCCTTCCATGCTTCTCAGGTTGTCGTTGATAGCGACCACTTTGATGGAATAGACCGTGCCAGGCATGAGTCCGCTCACAGTTCCCACCGGCATCATGGTAGAAACATTATAAGAAGAACCGCTCATGTCTTCAGCTAAGAGATCATATTTGGTTGCTGTCATCACGACATCCCATTCGAGCGTGACGGCTGACGTGGTAACGTCCGTTACACGCGGCGCCACTGGAGTGTCAGGAGCTGTAAAGGGTTGATATCGTTATTTCGTCACAATCCAATTGAGAAACAAAAGAAAACGGCGACTTTGTCTTAGCAACCCAGTTGGGTCACAGCAACACAGGAAGTCTTAGGTGTGAGCCTTGCTAAGAATCAAACCATCACATTGTGTGAACACTACAAAATGTGACATGACGTTGAATCCAGCAATGCACTCTCCTTGAGAACAAATATCAACTACGATAACACTTTTTTGCAGACCTCCCAGCAAAAACTACCTATCTAAGAGAGCGAAGTGGAGTGCGTGTAATACAGTATGCAACTCACTATACGAAATGCGACTTAAATTTTAAGTTGAAGAAACCTCTTTTATACTTTATATCACGTATTCTAAGTGAGTTCTGATCGTTACAAATATCAGCGCATGAGTCAAACAGAAAATACCTGTGAACTGAGACACTGGTGAGCTCGGGCTTCCAGTGCCAGCAGGGAAAGTTGCAGTCACAACAATGTCATACGCTTGCCCAGGGCTCAAGTCGGAAAGTGTGCTTGTCATTCCAATAACTGTGTTGCTTGTATTTGCACCACCTGATTGAGGGATTGCGTAAGCGGTGTATCTACTTGCTCCGGGAATCGGATCCCAAGAAACGGTGATGGAAGTTGGTCTGACGTTCCCAACACTGACGATGGTCGGCACGGCCAATGCTGTCAAAGCAAATGAATTTCAAACATGAGCCAAAAACTAAAGCTTCGCCTGAAACAGTGTAAGTTTTGCAAATGCACATTACTTGCACATAATTTAAACTATGTCGTTGAAAGTGAAGCAAAATCAAATCCCAGCAAGTTTACTTGTTGTTCGGGTGACATTAACAGCACTGCCGCTGAAGTTGCAGTTGGATGTTGTTTTCACTGCGTTGATACTGAAGGTGTAAGCAGTGCCCGAGCGAAGGCTTGGGATGGAGATACTGGTTCCGTTCACGTTGTCGACAACCATGCCATTATCGGCGTTGGTCACAATGTAGGAGACAGCACCGACAACCATCGACCACGTGATATTGATCGAGAAGTCGTCGCTTGAAGCAGCGACGTTTGACGGAGCGGCGGGTTCTGCAAAAAAGTGAGATTGTTTAACAGTTTTTGTCGATAAATGAAACTGAAACGCACAGTAGTATTTCATAAGCAACGACGTTATATGTGACAGTGTGTGGATTTTGGACGTTGAACTACATTTTTGATTTTGTTTTTAAACAGAGGTTCTCAACCGTGTTATGAATCCAGATCCCAACGGGATTTTTCAATATGTTTCCATGCGTCCTTCGTTTTCCACTATTTCGCAAATGTATGGAAAACGATTTTTAGTGGAAGCAGCGATTTTGCCCTGAAAGTTTCATTACTATCTCGATTTCTTTCGCAATTCCTTTTTTCCATTAACGCGTTTGGAAAATAAACTGAAGCACAATCGAAGGAAGCATTATAACATTCATTCATTTCCGTAACTACTTTTCCTCTGGTGAGGGTCGCGCGGATAGCAGCTCATTGAAGGCTGAAAATACCTCACAGTCAACAGCAATCTCAGATGGTTCTGATGGCTTCACACCAAGACGGGACCGAGGAACGTCGGAGATATAAACCCTCCACCTGGTGCTTGGACGAACTCAGCGCCGCTTTTCAGCGAGTGTACCCAGCAGTAGTTATTAAATTACATAACATTAAATAGACTATACCAGTACCCAACAATCGAGCCCCATAACTCCAGCATTAGTTCTCATACCACGAAAAGTTATGAACAACCCCGGGTAAGAACTTTTATTTTGG
>JGI24158J21664_10006461_pt1 | contig 15448 bp, 6 predicted proteins | sample Ectturendosymbi3_FD_21664 | JGI IMG/M metagenome (IMG submission 21664)
GAGGTGCATAAACAGTAGTAATTTCAAACTCAGTGTTGAGAAATCTGTCAGTTTGCAGTTCATCAACGAGATGGAAATACCCGCATCAACGAACTTGCACGGCCATGCGTTGCCGCTCTGAATGTAATTTGTACATGAAAAATTGCAGGAGCGTGATTCCACGCACAAATTGATTTGTTACTGACATTTGACGATTGCATGGTAATTAGACATGCAGACACCTTGATTTGCTCATAGTAGTGCTTTTGGTCTTAACATTAAGATTTTCTGTTTGTAGGTTATTTGTGAAGAACAAGGTGAAATTTGGGTAAAAATCTTTGTATCTTCAAAAACAGGCACTCACGTACACCTATGGATGGAGCCCGGGACAAGAAGCAAGTTTGGCGTCCTATGTTCGAACTGAGGTCTTTCGGAAGCAAAGGTATTGAAGTTAGTACTTGTGATACTTTTGGGACTTTTTGACGCCCCCGCTGTCATTCGGCGCCCAGGGAATTGTGCCCCCCTTGCTACCCCTCATTACGCCCTGACCACTGCCAAATGCAATAATCGTGTATTCGACACACAAAGTCCTTACAACCATAGCAAGTCGCAGATGCTTCTTGTGGTTATGTTTTATTGCGATTTCTATGCATATAGAACATCACCGTGCTCATTACCTATAGCAGTCAAAAACATTTGTAAATGTTAATTATGAAAAACAATGATTTGAACCGCTAGTAATACCATGATTGCGGACAGAGAAGAACTTTATCTACTTAATTTTTTTTTACAAAATCGCTCAATCAATTGCAAGATTGCCCGGTTAATGAAAAATCAATCAAAGCTAAGCTTTGCAAATAGAGTATTTTCCAAATAAGTTAAGCATTTCAAGAAAATCAAGCCAAATTGGCTACATATTTGAATAAAAATCACTTATGAGAATGACGGTGATTTACTCAATTGATCGACATGACCAACCCAGCTTCTACCTTTGTTGAATTTGAAAGTTAAAANACAACAATATATTNGTGAACCTACAGTGTTTCAACATATACCCGAAAGCATGCAATCTTGTTTCAANGATACGAAATATACAAATGCTTCGATATTTCCTGTGACGCTTCACCAGAACGAAACCATTCAACAAAGATTAAGTGCACAGAAGTAATAAAATAAATCCGACATATACCACAGAAATCATGAAACGTCGTCTCAAAAATTTATGATTGGGCTTCGTAAATGACGGAAAGAATTCCCTTATTTTATGAGCTAATCAAAAGTTAGCTGAAAATATTAAAATTCAATTGATTTGATTTACGTCAAATGTAACACCCAGTTTGCTTTGCCGATAATAAAGGCGTCTGAGATCTTTTGGATTTTATTTCTTATAGGAATGCTTGCTTTCATCTCGGCAAACATTCAGTTTTATAATTTGAGGTGAATGGCAGTCAGCTCAGAAGAAACGCTTTGGGAAATGTTTCTCAAACGTCTTGCACATCCACGATATAACAAAAATGAGTAAGCATTAACTTCAACAAAAACGTGTTACAACGCGCATAGAGACAAAACGCCACAACGACGTTGCAGTGAGCTAAAGAAATAGTTGCATACACAATTTGCAAAACATCCCGAAGAATGCGATCATTTTGCTGAAATCACTCAGACCAACAATTTGCTTCAGCTTGTGAGTGTTATATGCAGTTCTAGTAATTCACGTACGTGCTAAAAGATCCAAGGTATTCGGTCAGCAAAGAATAACAATAAGCGTAGAGTTCCTGCAAAGGAAAATAACATTTTGCTACTTTTTAGTTCAATTTTAGGAAGTATGAAGCTATTGTGAGAAAAGACTGGTAATAACTGCACAAGATAATTTGTGAGGAAACATACCGGAATTTCGCTTGCGAAAAACAAGTGGAAGCTTCAACTATTCCTTTCGTCAATTTGAATCCTTTGGTCAATTTTGATTTCATGAAAAGATTTTTTTTGGCGATGAGCGCAGTATTGCGAAGTGATTTATGCAAGCAATATTTGTCAAAAATATCCATTTATCCACGGCTTATGGAAACATATATCTGTTATAACCAGGATATAAAATTTTAATGCCACCACGGATTGCAAGAGAGTTTAAGCTCATCATGATCAACTTTTTGAAGATTTCAGAGCCTTACAAGTTGTTGCAAAACGATTATTGGACGGAATGATCATACCAGACTCAAGATGGCTTCGCGTTTTATTATTTCACATCCAAATTTGCCTGTTTCGTAATTGGCTTACTGATCTTTAAATTCAATTTTGCCTGTTTCGTAATTGGCTTAGTGAACTTTAAATTCCTCACATGTTTTCACGGTTTGGTAACAGATTTTCCTTGGTTACTTTTTTTCCTTTCGTAGCTCTATTTTTGTTGGATTCACCCTTAGTTTTGGGGATTTTGTCTCTATTAATTATCTTTAATTATTCGTTGTTTGCTTTGAGACGTTTCTTCTTTGAAAATATTTTATTTCTGTAATTCCACTAATTTTCAGTTTTGAGAGCTTTCCTTTTCGTGCTTGCATGTTTATCAGTTTCATTGTTAATTTTGTTTTGTTTATTTATTTGTTTTCTCCTTATAATCTTTTTCGTAGTGTGTAGGCTGCTGTGCAGTATTGCTGATGTGTATCTGTACTGGTATTGCCAGTAGTTTTTATGCATTTCAGGTTGGGTTTACGATTGGAAAGTGTGTTACGCACAGCTACAACCACTAAAACATCTCGAAGAATGTTTAACCACAAAATCGTTTATCAAGACACTTAGCAGAACGTCGATGTTGAGCTTTTACTAGAAGGATTCGTGGTTTTCAACTGCATTGTGCTCCTGATCGTGCTCTAGTAGCTGGGAAGATGTGTTTCACCCTACTTCATATCGCAGATACTTTTTAATTTGATCAATGTTTTCGAGTTTTTCATGGTTAACGGAAGGTTGTGAAAAGGTTTTACTTTCGCTGCTTCGGCTTGTTTTCGAGACCATCAATAGACCCACAACGTGGCTGTATAAATGTATTCTTGCAAGCACGTTGTGCCACTTGCACAGCCTGTAGCCTGCTGCAAATTTATTGTTGTTTGTTGCGTCACTGCACACTTGATACTTTGTTTTGTTGAAGGCATGTTGGTTATTTCCTTTCCTATGTAAAGTGGTCAGCTGGTTTTTCAATACGATTCTTTTGGTGGTTAGCTTTAACTCTATTTTATACTTCATGCACGTCGAAAAGCTGATGATGCTTGCATAATAGGCGAAATATATTCTCTGATAAGATCGTGGTGTCCCATCTTGGCTATGAAAGGATTCCTTTCGATGGACGGTATTTTGCTTTTAAGACGAAAACTACAGATTTTTCTGTTCTTAATGGTTTGAATATGCGTTTGCTAAATATTTAATTGGAATATTTCGAAAATCGCATGAAATGCACCAATAGCATCATTATTTTTTGCTGCATCTCATTTAATTGTGGCAGAAAAATTAATGTCATCTGCAAGTGCAAAAGTAAACAAAAACAAGCTGACATTTATTGCTTCTGAAACATTATTAATCAATTATTTGGTGTGTATGAAGCATATTTCGAGTTAAAATTCAGAGGCAAACTGCAAAACAAAACATCCGGTCAGAGATATGTACAATTGTTTGGAATTCAATGGAAAAATTATCAGGTAAATTCAGTGATTGTGAGACCAAATTAACTATGAAACAATTGCAAACGAGCAACTGAGCTGCCCAATAACCTTGTCACTGAAATTTCACGCCACTCTCATATTGGGGATTTGCAATGAGGTAAAAATTTCTATTAGTCAATTTGTCATGGTGCCAACATTCCAGTGGCATTGAAAACGTCAATCAACTTATTGCATTAACTTCAGTGAGCTCACCAAATTGTTAACCATATTTGGTCTCATGTCTCTCAGGTCCTTGACTGTTCTGAACATGTCTACTTTGTTCTGTGACTTACAACGTTCCAGTACATTGAGTGACGTAATCACCATCCCGGTTTTGCTGCACCCATCTCTGTCAGAAAACAAGTTCATACACTGTAGCAAATATCGAAATGGAAATGAAAATATTTGAATCGCATAAAAGTTCTTTTTCGAAAATTCTTTTCAAAATTTCTACGTTTTGGAATTACACGTTGCAATACAACGTTTACAAACTCTGAAACATATTGCATTTTGCTTTTTTTATTGTTATACATGAGCATCTTCCTATATTTTCGATGTCTTTTCAAAGTTACAAAATATGGTTGTCACTTTTAAATAGAAATTGAGTAAAAGTAATTTAAATTACAAATAACGAATTCTTTGTGATCAACGCTTCCATTTGATTTGAATAAAATATATTTCAACTTCCGCATAGGATTTACAATCTGGTAGCACTGATAGAATACGATTTAAAACGTCAACTGCTTGTGAGGTTTTCTGGTACCTAACTAATAACTATTCTCTCAAACTGTTGATTGTTTTATATATAACTTTTATTGCGAGAGTGGTGCACAAGATCCGAAATTGTCTGCAATCAAAAAGTATTCTTATTTTTATAAAAAACAGTAAATTAATTTTCATTTATACAACATATCGTACCTGCAACAAATCAAAACGACTTCTCCTTTTTCTTCGTTTCTCTGCCGTTTCATTTGGTCGACAATGTTTATGACAATTGATTCCTTAGGGGGAGTAACATCATTTTTCCAGCAAGTAACGTGCAGAACAGTTATCATCTTCTGTTGCTACGAAAACAAAAAAACATGTTTGGAAGATTTATATGACCTGTTATTGGAGCCAAGTTTTCAACGTACCATTCCATCATGACAGCGCCCTTACACGCTTCTTTATATTTGAACATAAGGTTTTTGACCGCCTTGCAGTCATCTTTGAAATACATTTTTTATATCCGTTAATCTTTAATCAGGATGTTAGAAATAAGAACATGCCTGTGAAACTTTCTTTACCAAAAACATTGTCTAAATCGTTTTCATTCTACGCAACGTAGCGTTCCACAATAAATGTATGCATTTGTTGCAATGTGTGATTATTTCCCAAACTTGCAATATTGTTGATTAAAATGTGCATACGATGCCAGACTCTGAAAACGCAGCAACTTGCCATTGCAATCCTCATTAAGCGATGAACCTGTATCTACGCATGCAACAGGTTGTTCGAATATTCGTCAGTGAATTAAACTTTATAAACCAATCTATTCTATTCTAAATTTTGTACATACCACAATGATATGCGTAATTCGTGTTGAAATGGTAAACATGTTTGTGTTTGGATAACTCACAGTAATTTTCAAAAAGATCTGTTGTATTTAGAAAACCCAGGAATAGCAAGTAGTGCTTGGGCATGCATTTCATGGAATGAATCAGATAGTTGTGTTTAGACATTTTCGTGTTGGTTTCCATCCACTAGGTTAGAAGATAATCTGTAGTCTTGGAACGTCGTTGAATATTGCTTGTAAACTTATACTATTTTTACAAAATGTTTGATTCTCTAGATGCAAAATGTCACCATCGTTTACTTACGCCCTCCGGAATTACCAATCTTTGCACAAACAAGATACCGTAATTAAAACTAGAGAGATTAATACTACCAATTGTTTAGTTTTCCAGCTATTACAAAGATTTAAAAGCAAGGTTGATTGTGAAAAGAGGAATATTAAAAACGTAGCACAACTAGAAAGCAATTGTTTCAGTGTTGTGTCACTGCAACCAGAATCAGGCATGTGAGCTAGTTTATTTTTTAACTCAACTTACAAACATTTTGGCAGTGGTGGAAACTTTCAATGATAAAATGTTATATTCTCCCAATTTCTCAGTTCCCTCCACAGAAACCAACATATCTTCGAACTGCAAATTATCGTCCGCATTCCAGAAAGGTTCCTTCGAATAAATTAGTGTTTGAAGCAAGAACCAGATTTTTTATTTCTTTAATATTATGTGCAATATGACAATATTGACAAAGTTTCGGTAAACGTTGTTTCAAAAGAAAGGCGAATTTCAAGAATCATTTAAACTCACAGGAAAGCGGTTACTTGATTTAGCAGGATAAACTGAAACCTTTACCTCGTTTGTCATAACAAAGAACGCACCTCGTTTTCCAAAACAACAATCAGAGAGATGTTTTTCATCAGCATCATTTTTAAGGATAGGCCGATTTCGTTGTTGCTTGGAATTTGAGCAGCAATGAATTTTATTTCTGAACCCAGATCCTGAATAAGACATAAAAGTCAAGATTTGGTTGAATAACCATGTTGAAACAAGGATATTGTCACAAAACCCCCAACACCTGATTTATGTTGAACCAAGGAGTAACGTTTTTGTTTATTAATGGTCGCTGGTTTGCTGTCTGGTGACAAAAGTACGAGCAGTAAGACATGGTATTTAATGAACTTTCTAAAACCGTTCACAGTGTTATTATCATTCCGTTTAACATTTACTGATTCGTTTTTCAAAACGATCTCAACAAATAAACAAATTAGTTCAGCTACGCACAACTCTACTTGGGGTTGGTCAACCTTGTGATCATCAGCACAAGAAAGTTTTTTGCAGAATCTAGGAAGCAAAAATGTGTCATTTTCTATTATCTCTAATACATTTCCATTCTATTTCTTCATTTCTGTTTGTGGTGGGGTCAGCAGAACCAACCGACATTTCAAGATGACCCAGAAAAATAGCGTCACGCAACTCTCATTTCAAAGAACATAAATGAAAAATATTTTGAATATCAAATTTTCAAATCAGGAAAAAGAATTCAAATGTCTGGTTGGCAGATTATGCCCTCGTGCTTAACGCTTCACCACCAAGCAAGACCTATATAAAAACTCAAAATGTTTTCTATCAACCATGTATTCTACTCTAGGTCAACATTATATGACATGCATAGATTTTTGAGTTCTTAAATCCTTTCAACACATTCACGTTGATGTACATCAAGAAATGTTTTGTATCAGTTTGACCACTTACATGCATGCATTCAATACTTTGTTTCTGTCCCACATTTAACGCAGTTATTCAATGCGGTTTTGAGTTTTGAAATCCTTTTTTCCACATTAACATTGAAATTCATCACTAAAAGTCTTGCATTAATTTGACTACTTACATACATTTACTATTTTGTTTGTCCTACGTAGTACTGTAGTTATTCAATGCTGTTGTTTCACTCTACCAATCAACTACTTTTCACTCACCCACACCCTTGTGGAGCTTCCAGAAGTGAAAAGAATTTAATACCGTTTATTACTCAAATTCTGTCGTCGCTTTTAATTATTATTGAATATTTTTATCCGCACTTCATGTCAAGATCTTTTTAGCATTTCTTTTTTCTTTATTTTACAATTTAATTCAATTGTTGTTGCCCTTGTTGATCAGTAAACGTAACTACAAATTATATATCCATTCTCAATCACTTTGCCCTTGCTTGGTCTGACTTCAACCCATACTATTAGTCGCAAAAATGCAAGAATGAACTTCAAGTTCAATCAGAACATGTAGTATTACTTACAAAGCGCAATTTCTCAGGAGAATTGCATCTGTCCCCAATTTGTCATTTAAAAACACGGATGCATCCCAAGCAAAAACGAAAAATCCTTAAATTACCAAAAATTTATCAAAAATTATGTAATTAGTTGGCTTTAACTGAAACGTCGCTTCATGTTTACAAAATATGTTTTTCTACAAAACTGAAATTTCTTTATACGAGTAGTATCAATGCAGAATGGCTGAAGGCAAGAACAATTAAAAAATGTGATTGATTTTCAAAATGCTGTCATAGAAATGTAAACATGTCAAAGTCTGAAGAAATCATCAAAACACTTTTTTAGCTGATGGTGTTTTTATGATATATTACGTAAACTGTTTACACAAAATTGATTGAAAGTAAGAACAGATTGTTTTTGCATAAAGCGATAGTTCTAATCTATCTCAAATCACCTCGATATACGAAGCATTCAGAGTCTTTGTATTTTCGTCAGCTTCGGACCACACAGCAATTTGATTGGTTGAGTCTGTGAGGAAGAAGACATTACTTGTACACACCGGTTAAAACCTTTTTTGCAGGGTAAAGTCCATCCAGATTTTTTGCTCCAAATGTTTAAATATATGTTGAAAAATACTAAGTTTGAAAAAAACAACATGAGTTCGAACGAAATCAAGTATGTTGGATAATTTCGAAACAATTGCTTTGGTTGTCACGAGAAAAGGCAACGAACGAGATACAACAGATGAAAAAACAATTGTGGAAAGCACTTGGCCAGTGGTGCAAAATACACAAATGTAAGTAAGCTATTGCTGCGAGTGAGGTAAACCCTTAGAAAGTGGGCTGTGGGAAACGTCATGGGTTAACCATGGGCAGTCTTCCACAGTGAGAGCGGCTGCTAATTAACTAAGCCATTACATTCAGTGTTGAAAATCCAGATTTCTGGTTTGTTGAATTTATTAACATGCTTGTGATTCCCAATGGTATTTGCTTGTACCTGCAAAATTAATGGTGTTGGACTTCATTTAATTTAACCGTTACCGTGTCTGATCATTTTTGTTTTCACTTCACTGTTCAAATGAAATGCATTTCTCCGAAAGCGAATCTAATCTAAGGACAGCATTGCTGAAGTTTAAATCACAACAAAGTTTATGTGATTCGCCACGCAAATAGTGCATCACTGAATACACAATTGAAGTCTAAAACTACATTCTCCTTACATTCGGTTGTTAGATCTTCCGCGCACTTTCCGTCCTTATATTTATCTATGTCGTGTACATATTTTCGATAAACTTGTTTGTAAAACGTAAATAACTTATCCAACAATATTCATCTAATTGTTCCTGTATCTTCATTTACACTTGGTATGAGCGTAATCAAACGCTTCCTTCAAATTGTGCCAGCTGCTGTTTATACTGCATAGAAACAAAACTAGGTCATTCGAATACAAATGACTTGTACGGAGGGGTAATTGCCAATACTGTGTGCATTTTCATTTGTTTAAAACGTACGGGCAAGCATTACACTTCTTGTAGAAACTGGATGCTTAGAAAATGGCCTTCAACCATGTTGAAGCAATACTGCAGTTCCCGACATCAGGAATTAAATTCCTGCTGTTTCATTGATGCAGTGTTACTCCGTTTCTGACATTAGTTCGTGGCGACTGTGCCACATTTTGACTGCTTCGAATTCACAGAGGTGTCACTCCCACTAATTGTATTGGTGAAGTCAATTTTATTTTAATTACATCTTAAAATGACGTGGCACTGGCTTGTTTCCCTGAGGAGATGCTATAACTTTTAATAAACAGATTGCTCGTATCGTCACACCCTTTTGTTTGAATAGAGGGCAATGTTTGATTGCTTGGCAGGTACGATTTGAAATAGAGTGACAATTGCCTGTTTGAGATTGACTGAAACGAACGGACATTTTACCTCTGTCAATTTTTATAATAACAGTTTAGTGCTGTTTAGTATTTTAGAAACCGTAGCGTTTTTCTGGGGCAAGTCTCGAGTCTTGAATACAATGATTCTCACATAGGCAACAGCACGATGAGCTGTTGCTTATGTGGGAAAATTTCTCTAGGTCTTAATTGGTGAATCAACAACAAAAGGAATTTGCTGAACTCCGCACAAAATTAAAGAATTAATCAAACATTTGATGGAGTTACATTTGAAAAGCAAAAAATATTCAAAAAAACATTCGACGCACTTTTCCCTATCGCAAATATACGAGCCACATTAGACAAGAATATATTATTTACGCTTGCAACAAATAAGGATGTGTTAGTTTAACTGTTTTTTGAAACTTTTAAAACGACTTCATTTAGACGCTTCGTTTCATGTTATTTTAATAAATGCAGTCTGACAAGGCTTGCAAGTTTTGCTAGAAGGAAAATGCATATGCATGCATTAACGTTCTTTCATTCCCATCATATTGCAACAAGTTTATTTCTCACATGTTTTCACAGACGAGTTAATTTTTTCCCAGTTTGGACCGAATCTCCAGTTTTCCAAAAGTTGATATTCATCATGAATAAGGATTTTTCTGAAACAGCAATCTACTGAAAAAACGACAAAACAATTTTTTCGGATGGAGTCTGCTCGCACTAACATATTGTTACTCTATACGCAAATATCTACTGCTTCATACAAAATGTTTGTGCAAATTGGATCCATTGATTTCTTCATATATTGAAATTAAAGATTGGTTTATACTTCTCGCCTCATATGATCTTTTCATAAAAGTTTTAACATTTCAAAAGCAATTCCATTTTATCATAAATGTTTTATTATCATTTACAACCAGGAAATCTTACTAACAATTCAACTAATCTCCAATCTTTAATTGTTTGATACGAAGATTTTGCATTGACTAGTAACTTTTTGATGAGAATTGGCGAAAAAAGACTTTCAAACTCACTTTACCAAAAAGGCTAATGAGTTATAACGTTCAAGGTATTTTTCATACAAAATTCGTCTGGAGATTTAACGAAGTTCAACTGAGGTGCTTGTATTTTTCCATCAGCTTTTATTAATTTTATTGGCGAGGAACAGACATATTGAATTTAATGGTGGAAAATTCGACAGCGCGTGTCTTATCTACGTATGATCAAAATGATTTTATTTTCAATAAACAGGCTTTCCTAGCTTCTGGGAAATCAATCCAATGATGCACAAAGAAGTTGCATAAAAATATACACCTTTTTATTTATTTGTTTTTTTAACCGACCAAGGCATTTTTCAAAGCAACTAAATAAGTGATTACCCTTAGCTTTATGCTTATTATAATCAGAAACAGGAATTGTAATTTTCGTTAGCAGACCTTTAGATAGCAGAAATCTTCATACAAGAATCATGTCAGTATAATAACTTACAGTATGCAGTGATACCTCTCAAAACGTTACAACCATTTGTGGATTAATTGCGTACTACTGATTGCTTAATTAATCAAACTAACAATTCGCTTTGAGGCATGCTCTGCACGTCAGACGGAAGACGATCACTGAAAGGAAGAGCTTCTTGTTCAACAACCAGTTGGTATACAAAGGAGTATTGCTTCTGTAAAACATACCATTATTGGGAAGAGTTTGCTTCAGTACAAGAACAGCACAATTACAAACTTTGTTCAATAAAAAGTGCAAAAATTTACTTTGTAAGCAACAATGTTTGTAGCGGAAAGCACAACTACAGTCTTTTTTTGTATTTTTCTAACTTGAATAGGCATCCACTAGACTATTCTATTGACGAATTGCATTGATAAACAGACCTCACCCATAATAGTGGTTGTAATAAGACAAATTTAGATTGAAAATTCACATTTGAAGAAATCTTTTCAATCGCAAGCATGTGAAAACTACTTTTATGGTTTAATGCTGTAGGCTATGTTATGGTATTTTTGAAACCATAACATGAATGGAACGGAATGTAACATTGACGTTGTTTCTAAAACCACGTTGACAGTATCGCAGAACGCATGTGTTAAAAAGTAATATATGGTGTTTGTGTACGTCGTTATCGCATGGCGTGTTGTCATAAAAGGTCATGAATAGCGAGATATACTTGTATTATAAACTACGTATGAATTGTGTGCGTGTACCGCCATGTAGTTGTGTTATAAATTTGTTGCAGTATTGTATATGTATGTAATCGCTGTGTATATGTGTGTGAAAGTCAAACATTTAAAATTTCGCACAACGATAAGCTAGTGAGCAAGCAAACCTGTAGAGAAATTACCAAAGCATAATGTCAATAGACATATCACGTTGTCAACGCAGAACGTTACGCAACCAAACGCATGCATCGGAAACTCTTAGGATAATTGCAGATTACCGTACCGCCGAACACCGCGATGCCGCGATGCAACAACTGCAACTCTGACGTTTTAGCAGAGCAGATTGCGCAACTCTGTGCAACTAGATGATTGACAGTGCAGCAATAATTGACTGACGGCTGCATTGCCAAACAACGGTATTGCGCAACAAAGAAACAGACGAACACAGTCTGACAAACAACCTTGATTTGCGAACCGAGTGCAAAATTCAAAGGGCCGAGCGCATAAGCTCAAGGTCGAGTGCAAAGCTCAGTAAAAAGAACAAAGTTAAAAATTACATGTGACATCACCTAGCAACTTCCGCGAATATCAAAGCAAGGTATCCGGAGTGTCTGGACCGAAAAGGAACAAACGTAAATTACCGAAAAGAAAGCACATCACGCGACTAGGAAATCAAGTGAAAGACTGCCAACCTATAAATTCCGATGATCTTGAGTAGTCAACATGTTCGTTTCTCGGTACGATTTCGGAACGGTCACGGTGACAATTACAGTGGTTGATTTCAGCGTTTAGCTGACTTTTAAAGCATTACAGTCAAAACCTTATGGTATGATCTCTCCAAAAATCGCGAGACCACGCCTTAAATTATAGGAAAGTAGGGTATAAGACTAGGAAACTCAAAACGATTAATGTTTAACTTTCTGTCGAATTGTAAAGCTACCGTAAATAGCGTCTTGTCGTGTAAAATTCGCTTTATCCATTGGTTAATGAGAATAAAATGCTCTGTGCGTTAAATCCACCACACGACTCCAGGGATTGCGTTAAAGTAATTCATGTTGGTTACTGTGCTAGTGTTTTGTAAACCCGCAGAGAAGATTAGAATATCATGGCAACTTAGTTGAACAGGTGGGTTTAACTAAGTCAAAAGAACCCACTCCTTGCAGGTTAGCAGAAACGGAGTAATTAAATAAATTACATCAAAACTAATCTAAGTTTCTAGTAGATTCTAATTCGGGCATTAGAAAACTAGATAACAGCTACATTATGATTCAAATGCTACTGCAAGTTATAATCTGCAACTGACACAGTTCGTCCGGTATACAGAGAGTTCATTTTCGTAAAAACCAACTTGATGACATTTATCACAAAAGTTCCGGAAGAAAGAAGAATTTCAAAAAGTTTGTCACTAGACAAAGATGTGCTTCTGTAGTCGACAGATTCAAAACTGAATCTACAGTAAAATACTGAATTCGGTTTGCCGTTACCACGGAAAATATGAACATTTGATATACTGTAAACACAATAGCTTAGACTATGGAAAGCAACAAGAAAACCATGATTGATATAGTATCAGTTGAAGCAAAGTGTGGAGCAGCGTTTGTGTATGTCCGTTTTTCAATATTTAGGTTCAAGTTGCTGTTTTGTGTTTGAAACCAATGATCGCGAAAATTTTGTGTAAAACTCGTTGTAGATGCCTCAAAAGCTTCTAGTATATCAAACCAATACTTTGCGGAAGAAACAAAATAAGCGTTTATATAGACTGAAACGCCGACAAATTGATTTGGTTCAAAACCATATAAAATTTTGAAACTACAGTGTTTACTCGATTCTACGCCGCCCTTGATTGTAAGCCGCGTGAAATGATGTTAAAAAATTAATGTAAGCCGCTCTTGATTGTAAACCGCACTTGAACATAGATTAGCTAAGCCTCTGAGATACTTCGCGCACGAGCATATTTCGCGTTTATTCGTAACGCTGGTAATGATGCTTCACCACTACAACTGCCTTCTGTTCATCAAATTTCTCCTGTGACAGATGTGCAAGTGATGCTGATGAGAATATAATATGTGACAAAGGAGTTTGGTCGAAAAAACGTAGCCAAGGAAAGACTGAGCGTCATCTGTGCTTTCAATAACGTAAAGAAATGAAAACATATAAGCTGCCCTATAAACCGCACGAAATGATGAAAAAAAAATTTATAAGCCGCGGCTTACAATCGAATAAATACTGTAATTCATAGAAAAATCAGTTGTATAAAGTATTCAAAGAAAAATGTTGGGAGCAACCTGCTAATATCTTTTCTTTCCTTCAACTTTTACCTAAAAATCCTAATGACACTTATGGCATGAGCTACATGAATTTTGGTTTTTGAAGCAGCACCTGCTGTTGGTCTCATTATTTCTGTCAAAATCTGTTCCTTTTATTTTTCTGTGCGTGCATCTTGTTGCAATTCCACCCCCACAATTACTTCAAACTTTATCTTCACCAATACAATGAACGTTAGGACCTTTCCAAACAAGCAAGCAGTATTTCATAAAGAGTTATAAAACTTTATACCTTTGACGAAGTTCGTATGGACACAATTTAACACAGAACTTCTCTACGTTTTCAAGATTTCATTCCAAGAAGTCAAAACACTATTCTTAACGCTTTATATTACATCTGTAAGCGTGCGACATTTTAACTGGTTTTATTCGACAAATTAGCACTTTACAGACTATGCATCGCCAGCAGAAATCGAGAAATCTTTCAGAGTTTTTCCTTACCAAATTTTGCACCATATCTTTTCTGTTTTGCCTCATGTTGGCAACGCATCTGTAGACGTCCACCTTTCCTTCAGTCTCCAATTGGTCAAACAAGAAATCCATTGCAATGTATGTTCCAGTGCGGCCAGCCCCAGCGCTTAGTCCAAGAAACAAGTCGTTATAATTCAAGAAGCAAGTTAATAAATTAACTCATCACCCACAAAATCATGCCGGATTTTGATGTGTGTCTATTTTTCCTCTCCAAAATACGGAGAAATCACCTTCAGTAGATCGTGTATTTGTAATAAAAAGATGCTTTGGAAGAAAATACGCTGTTTTTTCATGACCTCGGAAGTAACTGTGCTTTGAAAAAGAAGGTTTATATTTACCTGCAATGTACTATAACAGGATGGTGGTTGTCATTGATGTCTTCAACCATTCTCCTCAAATAAATCATATTTGTAGTGGTAACTGGTATTCCATGGTCCGGCCATGTGACGTAGTGGAATTGCGTTACCGACCGATTGCCCTAAAACAGACAAATTTTGAGAAAAGCACTTTGCGTTCATGACGATCAAAGGTTATAGAAGAACCACAAACAATATTTCGTTTGTATGTGTTTGCTTTTGTTTCGACAGAATGTTTAGCAAAGCTAATTTCCATTGTTCCGAAGTAACGAAAACATGCCTGAAAAGAACTGTTGCTAGAAAACCAGAAAACTAAAAACGGTGTCACATTGAATTGAAAAGCATTTTCTAAGAATCTGCACCAGGAAACACATTGAAAACTGTATGCTGGAAGTGCAAAAGTAGTGTCAAATGCAGTGGAACTGAAATCGTGGGCGGTGATAGCTTAGTGGAACAGCATCCCTTTGTCAGCCTCGCCATTGGGTAAGGTGTTCGGTCCACATCCACGGTGTGAATCGCCGCAGCGCACCATGGGCAAAAATATAGTATACTAAAATAAAAATCACGAAAAACAAAATCTGAGATACAGACAAAAACCTGACACGACAAGATTGGGCCAGTCGTGCTACCCACTGTAGCAAGATTGTCGTTAAATAAATTGATATTCATATCCCTTTAACGTCATATGTGCCGAATTCGTCCCATCCAACGTTTTGTTCTTTTATTTTGCACACGGCTATTTTTATCGCTCAACGACCGGTGTCCCGAATTC
>JGI24158J21664_10006462_pt1 | contig 15448 bp, 9 predicted proteins | sample Ectturendosymbi3_FD_21664 | JGI IMG/M metagenome (IMG submission 21664)
CTGTACCATTGACATTCTTCATGCGATCAGCTCCAGTCTGTCCAGAACGAGATTACAGATAGATTTTAGAAAACCCAAGGATAGTGGTTTCACAAAGCTGATGCTGTGTTGTGTGATCACTGATGCGATAAGAAACTCAAAACTTTCTATGCATGTGGCAAAACCTGCAGGTTTCGTGCGATTGTGTCCGCGGTTAATGTTTCCATTTTTGACAAGAGTCTAATGGATAATCTTGCATTTTGTCGACACGATACGGTGGGAGCTGAGCCTCGTTCTCCCAACGGATATCAGTAAGCCCAGGCAAGCAACAAAATTAAAATGTTGGACCGGATTAAAACATAAATCCTTTTAACTGTGGTGGTTGCAGCGAAGGGCAGCTGCAGTGCTACTCTTTTTGAAATAGCCAAGCAATAAAACATGATTTGATTTAACATTTAAAAATGTTTTGCGGCAGAATTGCAGAAAGTTTACCGAGGCAAGTGCATCATTTCTCTAAATATATCTACGACCTAGATTACAGTAGATTCTTATCGAGTTCTTATCGAGCGTTCGGGAAACTCATGAATCGTTGTAATGTGCAACGATTGTCCAAATACGTCACTTTGCTCGCGAAAATCTGATTCAGAGACACCCCCAAATTATGGCCCAATAGGAGCGATGCGTCCAGTCGTTGAGCCGTGACAGGCGATACGTGAGAATGGCATCACGGATTGCGTCATCAGCAGCAATGGAAGCCAAATCGTTACATCATTTTTATTGTACAGTATTAGCGATTGTTGCGACTGTGGTCAGTTTGATCGATATTCTAGGTGGAGCAGTGCGTAAGTTGTCGAAGAAAAGAAGCAGTATCCCATTATGGAAAAGCATGACATCTTTGTTTCAATCAATACTGTAGTACAATGGTGCGAAAGTAGCAAAACTTGCAAATGATTTCGATATTCCAACAACGACGATGACTGCAGTTTCCAAAAACAAGGCAAAATAAAATCTCCCTTTTTCTTGTCAGCGTGTCCGCGAAAACACACTACAGTAAAGCTGGGTTTATACGCAACTTTGGTTTCGCACGGAAATGGAGCGACTGAGGCTGCTGATTGATCGCAAAAATGCGTACAACTCATGAATGACGATTGTTGCTGCCCGTGACCAGTGCAAGCTCAGTCGCTTGAGCTGCTGCAGACTTGCGGTGTGATCTCCAGCATCGAAGTGTTGGTAGGATGGATATTTGGCACAACGGGAGACTTTAGTAACTAGCGCAACTGAGGAAATCGACCCGAACATGGAAAGTTACTGCTTTGCTGGCTCTGTAGTGGTGGAAAACAAAGAAACAACGTTTGGGTTCATCCTATAGGATGAATAGTATATATATTATAGATGGTCAATAATTTATTTTGGATCCATAGTATATTATTGATCGTCGAAAACAAAATGTTGTTTATTTATTCTTAGTAGGCCTAACGATCAAATACCTTGGTGGAGTTCTTTATACTTAGTGAAATGTATGCAACAGTGAAGTTCTAGAAACATAGAGTAATGACTTCAGAATTGCTTTGATGAGCAATTCTTGACTATTCTGCCAACAGAAGAGGCAAATAGACTATACACCAGGGGTTTCAAACACAAGTTGCTCCGAGGAACAAAAGAGGACATATAAAGTAACCTGAAGCACCGGTGAATGAACAAAATAGCTTAAATGTTAATTATTTGAGAATTCCAGAAAAGATCGCGGGCCACATGCGGCCCGCACACTGCGTGTTTGAGACCCTGCTATATACCCTCATCCATGAACTGCGTCATGAAAGACCGGAAAACTTCACGGAGTAAAATTTGACTGCTTCTTGAAACTGGTGGGCCAGGTGATCACGAAAAAATCAACATCGCAATCAAAGAACACTTGTAACCACGCCAGGCTTTGGGGTTGAATTAGAAAGCTATTTTAGGAACGATTTATTGTAGTTCGGCTATAACGACAGTTCGCCTACAATGACATTTTTTTCTCCGGTCACTTGCAATGACGTTATAGGGCGATTCTACTGTACTTACCTGAAAGTGAACTTTCCTTGGCTTGGGCAACCCAAGCTTTAACACAGCAGCTTATAAAAATGTTTACCTAGCTTCGTTGGAGAATGTGTGCTTCCACGAGTTAACAAGAAAGGCCACTGCAAATTCAGCTAATGACGTGCCACGACAACATGCCTGAACGCTTCGTCGCTCTACCATGTAATTTAAGGCTAATCATCAAACTATGGGACCAAGTAACCGTGAAAATCTTACTTTCACGCAAACCTTCATATTTCCAATTCATCATGCGACAAAAAGTTTCCTGCATGCAATTGTCTTGCGGAATTTGTTGTATAGAGTAGTTTTGCAACCTCTCCGTTGGCGTTGCATTGAATGTGCGATTCACCACGAACGGGATGTGCGAGAAGAATAACACCAATATATACGTGGCGCGAACAAGCAATAATACAGTGATCATGGCATGTGATCTCTAATTTTGCTTGCCGCCACAGTGTGAAGCTTTGCGCACATGCCGCTCGGGCTTTCCGATCGTAACAAAATGGTGCTGTGACCAGGATGTGAAGGTAGTGCCAGGTGCAGCATTCACAAAAGGAACGTGCGATCGGTCTGGTTCGTTGTAAAAGGGAGGGGATGTCGTTGCAACCTTTCCGCTGGCGTTGCGTTGAATGTGCTTTTCACGACGAACAGGATGAGCGCGAACAATAACACTCATACATATGTGGCTCGAACAAGCAATTATATAGTGATCATAGTATGTGATCTCTATTGATGCTTGCTGCCACAGTGTGAAGTTTTGCGCATGTGCCGCTGGGGCTTTCCGATCGCAACAGCGGTTTAACCTATGGTTTACCACCCTCAAATTATGTCCAACTCATGACTAGCTGTAAGTCAAGTAACTGATCATTACGTCTCCTGTTAAATTCTCTTGTTATGAGAAAGCCCAGTTTATTATCCTCATAAACTTCTTATAAGAGGTTTCGGGCGTGGCTTCTAGCATACTGTGTAGTGCGTAATAAACATTGATAGAGCCTCAAGACTTGGTCTTCCACTGGAAGGATGAAACTTTCGGTCTCGATCCCTGTGCTTCGAGATTTGAGCGTTCACTCAACATCTCTTTGAAACGTTCCAGCAGTTCCAGCACTTAGCTGTTTATGTGATGCCTGGAGAGGGAACATTAAAAAAGCTGGCAAAAATGACATTAAACGAATTGAAAATGTGGAAGCATGGATAACGTTTTTTGATGAAGTTGCAAGTAATTGTGACCAAGCCGAAACATTAATGTGTTTCTATTTTCAGTTCCTGAGGTTCATTGTTCGGGTCTAGATTCTGAATGGTTTGACAAAAGGTCTGTTGCGCTCTCAGAGGTTATTGTCTCATCTAAATCACTCGTATCAAAACAAAAAGAATTTAGTTTGAGCTTTATGTAACAAGCTCTTCTGCTTTATTTGAAGATTCCAACTTCGAATATCAACGTATTTTAAGTGTATTTCCTTTTGCTCTACAAATCATTGCTTTTTAAAGTAAAACAAAATTCAAAGACGTAATAGAACAATAGTAAAGGACAAAACATTGATATTAGCAATCAACATATTCAAAGTTTTGTCTTTGATTATTAACTTTGAAACGAAAGGAAACCTGGAAGTCTTCCAAGATTGTGAAATAAACATTCAACGAAGTTTTGTTGACGATGAAAATATTTGTTTTCCGAAACGGCCAATTTGATTTCATTTAAATCATTGCTTGTTGCCTTAATGTTTCTTGTATGTTTACAACCCATGTTTGAAAACTATACCATGTAAAACTTACCAAATATGTTACTCAGCGTTTTTCGGATGATGAAAATCGTTCTTTCAGATTCTGTTTCTGGGATCAATCATTTACTTGCCTGCGTTGGCACTGAATGCACTCACACCAATGAGCCTGACGTGGACAATTGCTTCAACGAGTGTTGTTTGCATCATTTACACAACTCTGGTAAATAGTAATATCCGTGTTTGTCGTACAATGTTTGAATCAGTCAGAAACTACTCCTTCGTTATTTGCTCAAAGACGAATGTATGTTTACAACCGGAAGGCGTATTCTTTAAATGACACGAACAGTGCAGTTCGTTAGGTGCAGGTGACACTAGAAACGGAATTTTAATGTTTATGCGGGAATAGCATCAAACAGATTTTTTGAAACGATAGCTAAGCCAAAAAACGACGATAAAACTTGATTTCAAAAAAATATAGCTGCTATTCACTTGCTAAGCTCTTGGAAAGAACAAGCTTCAACTGTTAATCCACTTACTGCTCGTTGCGTATTTGAGAGGTGTCGATGGTAAATACCTGCAAGTCAAACTTTGCATGAAACAAAGTTAAGCATTTGTGATTGGAAAGTTGTTATGGAGCTGTAAATCCGATGAAGCTGCCTTGATTGCTCAGGTATGGCGTTGGCACATCAGTCATGTACGTTGCAAGTCACTGCCATTTCGTACTTTCCTTCAAAACGTGATAAGCTTTTCTTTCAAATAGTAACAGCGCGACAACTGCACCTTCTAATCTTCCCAAAACTGCATAACTGAAATAACACTGAAATGTCAAAAATTTCGAGGAATACGAGTATTTTACATTTTATGTAAGTATATACTAACATACAGTGTACTAGTATTGCACCAATGCTAGATACAGTTTCAATAAGATTTTTAGCAGGGAGAAAGAAATTTTAAAATAACAGTGTGGCTTGTACTAAAATTTCAAATGCCCTTTTACACCTATTGTTAAAATACTGGTGTCAACGCAACGATAAGCTTCAAAATCCATGCAAGAAACTCCTTTAAAACCCATACACCTTTCAAAAATAGAATTATGTTTTGTACAGGCATGTACACATACACAAAAATGACCCCAAATCCAATTTGCTATTTTACATTTTAACCTTGCTTTGTTCAAATTTCATTTATTACAGTATCGCAGTTGCAATAAATGTTGTAACGCAAAGTTAAATGCGCAACTCTTTTGTAAATTAAGGAGCTAATACCAAACGTGGTCATGTTAAAGACAATATCTCTTAAAGCTTTGTTCTTCCTATTGGGGTTCAGAGGTTAAGGCCTCTTATAATAATAGGCCAAATTCGTTGTGAAAATATTGTAATGGTCATATTCGCGTTAACATTTGTGCTTTTTTTAGTAGTTTATTTGCGTGTAGCGTCTAATTTGTTCTCGTGGTTTCTCATAGGAGTTGTGAGACTGCTTATAATATTTTGTGAGATTGTGAAATCTAATTGTTTTTCTAAAAAAGGTATGGATACAAACCAAAACAAACAGCTCTTTATTTAAATACGCCAAATATTATGATATCAGGGAGGAATGAAAGCGGTGGTATGGGCCGATACCGTGCAGAGCTTCGTCATGTTTGCCGGAATTGTGTCTGCATCTATTAAAGCGACCGTAGACGTTGGAGGAGTGAACAGAGTGGTCGAAGCCGTAGAACGAGGCCAAAGAAACACGTTGTGGAAGTACGAACTCCGTGTTAAGTTGCAGTTGGTACTTACGATGGTTTCTGATATATAAACTGAAGTGACGTCTGGAATGCTACCGCGGGTCTGCCAGACCCGGGTCAAATGAGGTCATTCACGTTAAACTACGAAGCGGAAGTCGGCGCGCTGTGAACTCTTCAGTAGCTTCATGTTTTTATGTGATTAGTAATAGGTGCGATTGCGGTCATCCACGCTCTTCTAGATTTTGCAAGGGAGCGATTTCGTCACGAGTTCGGGTCTGGCAGACCCGACGGTAGTATTAGTGTGAGGTGGTGGAGTGCGCATAACCCCACTATATGGTTTATGGGGTCAGAGCATGTTAAAAGCTGAAACTCACTCAGGGCATGCTTCTATGGTCGTGTTAGCAGCGTACAAAAGTAGAAGTTGTTTACGCCCATAGTTTTTTTTTATGAGCAATTGAATTTTAGGCACGCCTGACACCTTCGCTATATTTGGTCTACTTACTTTTCATCAAAAATCGTATCATATTAGAGTAGAGTAACTTTGTAAGTGCTCAAATTGCTCAGTGAGACTTATATTTTCAGTGTTTTTTTTGTGATAAACTGCAGTTGAAGGAAAAGGTATTTTCTTTATTTTTGAAAACCGGGTCTGGCACACCCGACGATAGTATCAACGTGACAAAACAAAAACGATAGTATTCCAGGGTTTACGTTTTCCGTAGCTTCTGGTTTTGTGATCCTGGGTTTCAATAAGTTCCGTGATCATTCTTGTTCTGAATTGCAAAAGACCATTTATATCATATCATGTGCAGACAACGTTTTCAACAAATGAAAAGAATTACCAAATCGCTTAGTTTATATGCGTTGTTGCAATTGTCCTTTGTGCTTAATTATGTGCTTCAGAGCTTCTCGTGTTTTTCAAAATTAAGATAGGCAAGCCTTTTCCAGGAGAGCTGGGAGCGTACCCAGTTTCTGTGTACATCTCTGTAATAATGTATATTAAGTACCTTCGATGCCAGAGACGTGATGAATTTAGTTTTTGCGGTAGTAATCGAAGCATTCGTTACAGTCCTTGTCTCTTCCCACATACATCGTTGCCCGCAGCAGAGCGCATCACGCAAATCAATTCCCAACAAACTGTCCGTCTTCGCCCTTGACTGCGAACAATACTAGGTGCAGGGTACGAATGTTAAAAAAATAACTGATCATAAATTAGCTTCTGACAACAATCTTCATCAGAATTTAACGTTGAAAAATGTAGAATCGCAAACATTCACGTCCACAAAGCAAATTCGAGTCAGGATAGGGTGTATCCACTTACATAAGATGTAAGGAGAAAAGCATCATCTACGAGAAGCAATTTTGAATAATGTCACGAATATAAATCGACTTCGATCTAACAGAGTAGATTTAAAAGTCTGACAGAATTAATGCATGCGTCTTTTCCAAGCAAAATATGCAAAAGGCAAAAAACAAGGTTTCCGCAAATAGAGGACAAATAAAAGAGAAAAGCTTTTAGCACAGTTTCGTTTGGGCATTATCAGACAATCTGGAACTTACAAAAACATCGCAAAAAGTGGACTGATGCCATGACTGGAAAAATGAAACCTAATTTGCTTGGCCCATTTTAAAACTTTTGCGTGAAGAAGAAAACGAGCATGGCTGTCACAGTTTATCATCTTCAGTTACGCTTCACCTACTTTCTTTCCGCCTCTTTGCATAGTTTCAATGGAAGAATTATGTTATTTAACACGCCAATGCCCAAGCATTACTAACATGAGAAATAAAAGAAATTTTGTAAAATACAATATATTAAGCAGCAGTAGTTCTAGTTGTACATGACGTGGATCCAACTCAAAGTGACAGTGCAGAGAGTAACTATATGCGCCGTTTAATGCTTCGCGAAGTAAGAGTTGAAAATACCACTGTTTCAGCTGTCGACAATTTTTTCGCGTTGCCCACCTTAACTGTCAAAAGAGTGAACACAAAAAAAAGCTGTGACACAGAAACGATCTGCCACGATTTTTAAAACTTAGAGGTTGTGCTGCTTCCTTTTGTTTTCTTTTTATAAAGTGGAATGTACTACTTTTATTCGAAAAATGAGGGTATCAGCAGAAATCGTCAAAACCTGCAACCGCTAAAAGCAAGAAGCTTGTTTTTCATATGCTTGATACTTTGCATTTACCACAGTCAATTTTTATTTGCAGCTGACGCTTTGCTTTTCAGTTTCAGCATTGATCCGACAGTACCTCAGTCATTCTGGGCAATCATGATTGGACTGGGGATCAACTGGAGCGGAACAGTCTGCATCAACCAGTCGGTCAACCAAAGATACCTTGCTTGCAAATCTGTGAAAGATGCCCGGATGTAAGGGTTTGCTGTCCTGAGTCAATTGATTGAAAATAGTTAATTATTAAAAATAAAATCATGATATTACCTGTTTTTAGTTTTTTCTTGCACGTCATGGATTGCTTCGTTTTTGCCAATGACGCGCTTGCCTAGAAATAGCTGACACTCTAGATCAGTGGTATCCAACTCTGGTCGCAAAGCAATTTCATCTGGACCGCACACACTTTATCAATAATGAAAAAATGGCATGTTTACGAAAAAGTTGTTGATTTGGCAAAATGTAAAAGATACCGAAATAATGACATTGCATAAGACGGCCACGCGAAGGTCAGTTGGCTAAGTAGTATTGCTTTGCAGGCGGGCCTAACCTTTGCTGATATGTGCCGCAATCTGAAGTCTATGTTAATACTAGGTACATCCTATTTGAAGTCAGATTTCCCACATTATAAACGTACTTTTCATAATGAACAACATTCGTGTTTTGACATTTATTTTGGAACGGTAGTTTATGTCCGGCCCTCGAACTGTTTTGTAACAGCTGATGTGGCCCTCAGAAAAAAAAATTTAGAGACCTGCTTTAACTTGCTGTTGCCCTAAGATACTCTACTCCAAGGAAGTGCTATGGATGCATTACAAAGTGCATGTTGCATATAGTGAAAGTTTTTCCTCGCACCTCTGCAATAACTTCAATTTATAGCTTGTACTGACTTGCAAATGGTATATAAATATTATGGTTTTATCCTTAACAGTGTTTCGGCAGAATTGTGAAGTTTGCACGACTTGAAAATTCCCTCTTGGATCAACTGCCTTGTCCGCGACTTTGTCTATTTTCAGTCGATAATATATTTCTGTTATGGCCTTGGTCTTTGATTTAGTTAGTAAGTTAGTAAGACGTACGGTTAAATAAAAAGGTTTTGGTTGCTTTCTCAGAGCAGCTGTTGTGTCATACATACCGACGTTCACCTTCCTGACACTGTCGACAGTGACTGGCTTGGCCATGTATGCCTATTTTGAGGGATGCGATCCAATGGAAGCAGGGATAATTGAAAGACCAGACCAAATGATTCCTTTGTTAGTGATCAAGGTGTTTCAGGACGTTCCAGGAATGACCGGCTTATTTGTTTCAGCTGCTGTAAGCGGAACTTTAAGGTATTTTTCATTTTAATGTGTGTTTGATGTTAATTTCATGCATTCAGTTTCCCACTTTGCATAATGATAAATAAATGTGAGTATTCAGCAACAAGCAGTGGCGTGACTGACGGTGGCAGGGGGGCGAGTCACCCCCCCGCCTGGCAAGCTAAACGCAAAATCTGGGCCACCTTTAGCTGACATTTTGATATTTAGTATTCTTTTGTTTTTCAGTAGGTTGTTGTTTTTTTGCGTTTTTCTGGGTGTTTTCCATTGTTTTGGCTAGTATAGACATCCACGGCATCCGGATTCACTATCATTTCTTAACTTTTATTCTGACTGTTGGCTAGTTGGCCCCCTACGGTGGACAGTGGGCTCCTTTGAAGGGGGCCCCTTCAGCTAAGTTTTGCCACCCACCGACTCAAACCTCTAGTTACGCTACTGGTGAGACACCAGAAGTCTGGTAAGACACCAGGTGTCTGGTAAGACACCAGAAGGGCGACGCAGTTGAATCTACTCGCAAAGTGTTCATCGCAAAATCTTGATCTATTTCGCGTCATTTAAGCATCTTCAGTCCTTTAATTGCAAGCAAAAGGTTGCGAGTGAAATGATGAAAAACTAAAGCAATTTTAAAGCAACGAATGCGCACTGCGTAGTTTCAACCACACGCTACACTCCCAATTCTGTTATCACTAAACCAGCAATCAGCTAACGCTAATTATACAGCGGCAACTTCGATCAGCCGCTGTGAATGAGCCACGCAAGCATTGTTCGGCGCATGTGGCTTGCACTGTTGTACAGTTAGGAACTGATGACCCACGCTCTTGAACTGTAAGTTACGAAACCTCTCATCTTTTCAGCATTTCTCTTCATCAGCCAGTTTTGGAAGTTTTTCTATTGCTTCGGCACATTTCCAACATATCTTGAAAGCTACGTTAGCAATGATTTCCTTTCCGTGTCGCTGAGAATTAAAAGCTCTAGGTTTGCTTTTGAGCCTTCCAGGATTGACTGATGGATTCGATTGAGTTATTGTATCTTATCACTCAGTTAATAAACAGAAAAAATACAAAAAGCTACCATGCAAAAAAACAATTGTCAGTGGGAATTAGAATAAATGAAACCACAATGGCAATAGAATTTATTAATGCTAACAGAGATTTTCACTGTGCCACACAGGATTGGTGAAAGACCCTGGCGGTCATTTAGTCAACCAAACCCATTTATTAATTATATTCACAAGTGCTGGGAAGTAACAATTGGAAATAAAATAAGCACAGTTAGAAAATAAACAAACAAACACAGAACATGGTGAGGAAAAATTACACATGAAGAGAACATGCCTACGTACTTAAAGTAGTGGATCTAGTTTGATTGAGGAAATTTGGTGTGGTCACAAAAGCGAAAATCACAGTACAAAACTTAAACAAAATTATTGATGAATTCCAAACGGGAAAACAATAAAATAATTTTGGAGTGTAATTTTATGCATGAAAATGCTATGTGCACAGGAAGGAATAACAAACAAAAAGTAGAGATGCATAGAGAACAACTTACATTATGCAAATTTCTAAATCCAGTAAAAAATTCAGCATTTTGTCCCTCATAAAATGACTGTTAACAAACTCCATAATTATGCATTTGCAAAGTGTTTCCTCTGAGTCTTACTTAAGTATTTTCTGTAAGTCTAGCTTTAATTTTTCATCGTTTCACCCGTAAGCTTTTGCTTGCAATTTACGGGACTGAAGATGCGTAAATGACGCGAAATCGATTTCCTAGTGAAACATTTTGCGAGCAAATTTAGCTGCGTCACCTTTCGGATGTCTTGTTGCTGAAATGTGAATATGTGCATTGTGCAGTCAGCACCATCGCAAAGTTATAAAGACAGAGCATGGCATGCCGATTCCTCGAATGCCTAACAGTCAACGTAGAGCTTTTAATTCTCTAGGTATGAGATGTCAGCAATTTGCCCAAGATTGTAAAACATTTGTTAGTCTTTCGAACTGACTATTTTTGGTACCGAACAGCACCCTGGTTATAGACTGTTTTTTCTAGAGGGATCCATACATAAACATAACTTTCGGCTGAGGGCTTACAAGTATACCCACTGGGCAAACTATGCTGGCTCAACGTCGGATTAGGGAAAATTCCACCTAATGTCCAGCTCAACAGTTTCAGAGCCACGACGCTTAGTCGAACAGATGGCGTACACCCAGGGAGTATTGCTTGGCTTCCTGAACCAGTTCGTTCTCTTTCCCCGCGAGCGAAGTGATGTTCCAGTTTCCAAGCACTAGCTTATGGTGAGATTGTTACGCGTGGATTTCAAGTCTCCCAGAGCAGGAGCACTCTGCGCTAACCCCACTCGCCTCCCAAGATACGTAGAAGGCGCAACACAGGGCCTCCAGTTGTACAGTACATACAGTAGATGGTGGGTGAGACTGCCGCGAATTTTTCGAACGGATACCTCTGCCTGAATCCCGCGCACGGCTCTTGGTGACGCGACCGTGACACGACCCATGAGCGATGGGCTAGTTCAGCATTTTTAAGGCCTTTTGAGATACCGGGACGGTCTTTCAATTTCTTCCAACGGTCTCTCAAAACAAAGTAGAAAATCCATTTATTATAACCTTCAAGATACACTAAAACATTGCTTTACTACGAGAACATATCGGTATTTGAATAAAACTGTTGGGGTCTCTAATGACTTAGCGGTTACCAAGGTCAAACACCAATATCTTAACGGTTAGCAAGGTCAAACTTCAAGAAAAGCTGGGCTTGTTTAATTTTCAAGCGGATTTATCCGGTCATATAATACGCACTACGTCGTTGATGTTGAATCAACAGGTAGTGTGCGCACTACGACATCAAGCTTGTTAAATGTTGACTCTCACGTTCCTTGATTCATTAAGGCATTGACCCAAAAATCCAGTTCAATTCCCTATTATGCACGGAACTTGATAGACATGGATGACGCAACGCATTTGGGAAGATATTTTGACAAAGAAGGAAATGAGTTAAAGGGTTTTTCCTGAAGTGAATTTCATTTTTCTTTAACGTTTCCTCAAAACACCTGCAATTCGCCAAAGAAAAAATCTCGAAAAAGTTTATGGGGTCTCGTGAATCGTAATGGAGAAGCGCCTCGGACGGCACTACTATCCATTCCCAGTAGGCGCCACTCGCACCGCTCGAAGAGAACAAAGAGAAGGCATTTATTTATTTAAGCGAGAACAAAGAGAAGGCATTCATTTATTTAAGCGAACCGCTCGCTTAGTGACGAGCACTATGTTATAAAGAGAAAACGCTCTCCGAAAAAACGGGGACAACAATTCAGTGACGTGGACAACACTTCAACACGTGCACAATACTTCAGAAAAAACGTGGACAACACTTCAGTGCTGTGTCAAATTTCTACTTTCGATGTCTTGTTGGAAATGCGCATCGATTTTTGGCGTTGCAGAAAGTGTAGTAGCTCAGTGCCTGTTATTTTTTTACGTTTCGTTCACGCCTGCCATCGATCGCTGCATTCTCATTCATCCTATTGTGGATGCATGGCCGTTGTGACAACATAATAATGGTACGTCGAATGTTCGTTTTTAGACAATGGTAGTTGCTCCGCTTCATACACAGCATGCTTTCCGCCATACAGAAAATTGGCTACAACCTTCAAGCATCAGGGTTGCCAGTTCCAGATGGACCTAGATGTCAAATTGCATATCAAAATATGCCAAATAGCTTGAAAAAAGGCCAAACAAGCTGAAACAGGCCGATGGCTGTAAATTGTGAATTACCTGGATGAGTAATAGCAAAAATATAATGTAGCTATTGAACCAAGCCTAGAATTATTGCATAAAAATCAACAAATGATTGTAATTCTCCGAAAAGATCACCTTCTATTTTATAAAATGCTTAGCAAATAATGCCTACAAGTCTTTGAAACAATAAAATACAAGTTATGAAAATACAATAAGCACAATGCTATTAGTGTTTAATTACTTTGAATCTTGTACTCAAAGCGTCTGATAGATATGTTACAATTTCACAAAATATCTAAGACAAAATGCACTCACAGAAAACTCACAGAAAACTGCTAGGCTTTCTAGTTCAAATGGACCAAATACACCAAATCACTACTCAAAACATGCCAAATAACATCAATAAATGCCGAACAGGCTGAAAATAATCTAAAGGTTTAAGTCAGGAGACAAGTTTTTACAAAATGCCAATTGCCAAACATTGTTTTATGTGTCAACACCACTAAAAAGACCAAAAACATGCAAAACTATGACGTCCATGCCAAACAGCATTTTCTCATGCCAAACCAGGTGAAAAGGCCAAATTTCTGGAGTTTGGCATTAAAAATGCCAACCTGGCAACCCTGTCAAGCATGGTTTGATTACTGGCTCAGCTTCGCAAAATTGATTTTTCGTTTCATCAGCACATGCGCTGTTTGAAGAGGAAAGGAGAAATGTCAGAGACATACTAGCGGAGACATTTACGACTGACTAAAACGGAGGGAATTTTAAAGTTTCCGCAAATATTCGTGCTGTTTCTTGGAAGACGTGGGGACTTATTCTGATGAATGCCGTGTTTGTTTAGCAAATAATTCCAAAGTTGGAAGGAGCTAAACACTGGTTGCTATATTTAATATCGCACAATAAGAATTGAGCAGACGGCAAAGGGGTGGATTCTTCACTTTTGGGAAGGAAAAATCCATACTTACTACAATCATCATCCCACTTTCGCCTTTTACTTTTTGAAGGGATCTTATTCTCGATGTTAACCTCCCTTCTAAACATGGTTCTTTGAACAGCGAAGCTGATAAAGCTGGCGTGTCCTGATCGATTTCCCATACATATTTACATTTAATTTCATCAAAACAAAGTGTTTTTAGCCTACGTATTTCTTAGACATTCTTTAGGTATTGCCTGAGATATAAACGCATATTAGATGCTGGAATCAATACTAAACTGATAACAAACAAAGACCATACTTAGGCTAATCCTGTATTCGACTGATAAGGCTTCTCCGATCAATGTTCAGGTATCTGTTTTTCACTCGAGATTGAGAATGAAACTTTCGAGGTACTTGCGATTCCAATAGATCATGGGAGACCGTGGTCCACAAGCCAAATCTGGCCCGCGTAGCCATTTCATCCGGCCTGCGAAGACATTTTGTCAACAATGAAAAATAATCTATTTACGAAAAACTTGTTGATTTGGTAGAATGTAACAAGTCCCGAAACAATCACATTATGTGAGATGTCCGGGAGCCTGACTGTTGTGTAATAGCTTATGTGGCCCTCGGATAGAAACGTTTGGGGACCCCTGCAGTCGATAATCTTCGCACAGGAATATAGGACACTCATGCAGATAATAGAGTAGCAGAGATTCCATCACTGGAGCAAATAAAATATTGCATCTCTAGATAGAATATATTCCTACTACGTAATAGACGCAACTAATCGCACCATACCGTGTTTCTCTGATAATAAGACCTAGCTTGATTTTTTAGGGTGATTTTAATACAAGCCCTACCCTTAAAATAAGCCCTACTTGACAGGCGAAAATTCCGCGGGAAATTGAGTTAAGCGAAACCTCCGCTGAAATTTTGGAAACCGATGGCCTGCAAGACATTCCAGAGGATGATGATATTATTGTTTTTGAATAAATTGTTGTTAACGAGTTTCTGAATGAAAAATATGTTAATGACAATTAAATGTAGATGTTTTTTCGTAATTTCTGTTTATTTGGAAATCTCTTAATTTTTACTTTGTAACTTCATTTTTTGATATATCAAAATAAGACATCCCCGAAAATAAGCCCTAGTATAAATTTCGGAGTGAAAATTAATACAAGCCCTGTCTTATTATCGGGGAAACACGGTAGTACCGGTCTGGGACAGTTCGGCGCTGCCGTTTCGGCGATGGTGGTCGCAAATGTATTATGCGAAAAATATGTGTGTTTTTGAAATACTTTGAAGGTTAGACCACAAAGGATGTTTGCTTCATAAGTGTTTTTGTTGTTATCCTGAGGGCCATTGGCCAGTGTAGTTTCCCGACCGTCAGGATTTTGGAAGAAGTTAGTGCGACCGTGACCACGTGTGTAAAGAAATATGACATGTGACGTTTATTTTGCTGGCATGAGGCGTTAGTGAGTTTACACAAAAGTTAAGATAGACAGCATCTTTTGCTTGATCTTTCACGTTGGTATCATTTTGATTGCATTTCACAGCTAATTTAAGAATATATCCTACTTTCTTGCCATCGGTTGTCTATCGGTGTACGAATATGCAGTAATGGCACTTCCAAATCCATGGTATGCATCATGAATCGCAATAAATACAGCATAATTGTAAAGATCTGGGACAAGCGCTAGACTGACTCTTGCGCTTACGCGCTTCCCAGACGACGGCAGTGCGAACTTTTGCACTTTGGTGACATTCCAAAGGAAAACACATTTCACATTTCATCGCCGAAACG
>JGI24158J21664_10006464_pt1 | contig 15446 bp, 6 predicted proteins | sample Ectturendosymbi3_FD_21664 | JGI IMG/M metagenome (IMG submission 21664)
TAGCTTACAAAAACTACAAACTCAAACTGTCTTTTAGCAAAGGTTGACTGTATAAAACTTGAGAAAGAATGTTCAAAATTCTAACCAAAAGAAATGTAGCTTAAACACTGAAATAGACCCGGGGTGGCCAATAGGTCGATCGCCCTGAGTGTCACTTGGTCATTCGCGCCTGATTTTGCCTTGAATTGACAAGATGCCTAAAAACAATTTTCAATCAATATTCCAGAAAGTACACAAAAAGTATCCACTTGGTTGGTCACGTATATTCTTTCTTGCATCTTAGGATGGCTGACCATAGGCTAGTTCAGTAGATGCTGCGAAGGTATTGTAATATATTTTTCTATTATTGCATGGCAATCATCATGATTTATGCGTAACAGACACTTTGCCCTCTGTCCGTGCACCACTTACTGAGGCGATGGTACACTGTATTTGCACATATGATACTCAACTTTGGTATTTTTCATTTGTGACTTTATTACCTGCCGGTCGATTGCGAGTTATCAAGAAATTTTCTAGTTGATCCCAGTCGAAGACAAGTTCGAAGTTGGTCACCGATGAAATAGACTACCTATCTATTAGCCTACACAACACACATATGCCACTCAGTACAACAAACAAAGCAGCATACCAGTATTATAAGAGCAGCTTACTACTTCCATTTCGCCGGAAAAAATTTTCATTAAAGAAACATATCAATGATTATGATGAGTGCAGCACATACTCACCAAATAATTTTGATTTTTGTGAATATGAAAACCATAGCAAAGAAAATACTACCACCATCATTTGTGACATCTTGAATCGCTCTCAGGGAAATTTCGTTATAGAAATGAAACAAATATTCTTATCGTGTCATGATCCAATTTTTTTCAAAATGAATATCCATGTCCAATCCTGATCCAAAAAAATCGCAAGTATCCTGCAGGATATCCAATCTTGATCCTGTCCATGCTCACCTCTGGTCGCGAGGCATGCAGCTAATTAATAGGCAAGTGTTTACCTTGTGAGAGTTTCAGCCAGTTTTTCCTGTTCATTAATACCTGGCAGCTCACCTTTCGTGAAAACAGACAGAAAACAGAGTTTGAGTCTGAAACATTTCCAGATACCAGTTATATGTCTTTGGAAGCATGACTTTTACCTAAATTTCAATCATAACTTTTAGGGAACGAGGTAAAAGCCATTTACAATTTGAGGGGTTGTGGGAAGCAACTAAGTAATTGCATCATGTGCAGTGGTCTTCAACCTTTTTTGTTCAATCGCCCCCTTACAGGAACTTTGCTTAAAAATCGCCCCCCACTTATGATTTTACTGTTGGAAAAAATATCATTTTAATTTGAAAATATTTCAAAGCTGATGAAATAAAGGGGCAGTTTAGTTAAAACAAAAAAAACGAACAAATAAAACGAATGCAATTGCATTTGCAGAAACAATGTCATTCATTTCAAAAAACAGTTGGTTCCAACCAGGGCTGTGGAGCTGAAGCCGAAAAATTTTGAATGGTGGAGCTGGAGCCTGAAATTTGAGTTCTCGTTCAACAGGCATAGTTTGTGGAGCAAGCCATTTGTTCAAACAATACAATAGTTTTTAGTTTTTAATGGACCAAATCGTTCTGGAGCCGGAGTCAAAAACTTTGAGAGGTTGGCGCCGGCGATAAAAATTTTGGATGTCTGGAGCTGGAGCCGGAGCCTGAAATTTGAGTTTTGGCTCCACAGCCCTGGTTTCAACTATTGCGAACTTTGCCCCTGGCTTTTTATCTGCAAGTTTATTAAAGCAGGTTGCAAATTGGTCAGCTTAAGTCGTATGGCGTTTTCACCGGTCTTGCACATGTCAAAACGATTGCGGTATTTATTACGCATGTGCAATACTTGGTTGAAACTTGCTCAGCCACATATTTCGTGGGAAACTTCAGTAGTAATATTAGCTTAACTTCCCCCAAAACTTCCGGAAAACGCTCACTGCACTTGATCCAAAAGTCCGACCATTCGTGTTAATAAAATATACCACAGGCTTCATCATCGCTTTGGCAGTCGATGAAAAGTTCTTGGATGTGGAATCGTATTCGCTTATGATAGTTAACTGGCAAAACACTTCACCCGGTCACTTTCAACGCAATCCAACTTTTGGCGTTATTTCCACAACAGAAAGGCTTTTTAGCAAACCTCAAAGTACAGGTGACGAAAACGATTTTTGGGAATTTTTAGTTTAGCCAAGATGGGGGCGGTTGGACTTACTTGCAAGTATAAGTTATCACTTTCTTAGCCTACTGTACTGATATACAGTGTCGTTAGTCAGATGAACACAGTACAGCTATATCTACAAGCACGTGAAACACTTAAGCTGACTGAAAAACATGATCATACGTTTTACAACTTACGGCTAATTGCGATTAATTTTGCTAGCCATTAATTGCTAAAAGTGAACCGTCTCACAACAGTCATTTTTTACGTATTTTTTTAAATGAAGACACTTGGTTCCACTGTTTTACTCAAGTCACGAACCAAAGTTTACAAAGCACATGATAACGGACTATGATGTGTTTTGCTTACGAAACAATGTTTCGGCAATGCTCTACCGAAGACTATATGAAGTCTTGTTTCAAGGCACTTTTGTTAATAATAACACATGCAGTTGGGAGGATTTGTGTCAGTTCACGGGGAGAAATAATTAGGCTAAACATAATCACAACTTTTTATTGATATTTTTAATCGCAGCGAAAGTCGATGTGATGAATCAGTGGTAGCAATGTTATGATTGTTGGACCATTTTTAATATCTTCAAAGAAAGTGTTTTTCTTCTTTAAAAAATGCAGTTCGGCCGATTAGGTATTTTCCGATAGCTATATCAGTGTTGGTTGCTTTCAATCAACATAAATATAATAAAACGAATCAATGCATACTGCTGTATACGAGAAAAGTCCAAAATTCCGCGCGTGTTGACATGCCTAAAGACTTCCAAACGTTACTGCTTGATGTCGCTTTTTTGACGCTGTTTATGCAATGACTGGATCAACAAACTACCAAACTACTTATTGCAATATTTCCCCCACTATTTTATCTTATTTTAAACATTAGGCTTGACAATATACCTGAAAATTCGTCAGAACCGCAGTGCTTGGTTCCAACCAGTAACACTCTCCGTAGCCTTGGATAGTTTGTGCAGTGATGCGCTACACAGGACAATTCTAGTTTGACTGCTATATCATCAGTCCTATATCTTGCGTTTTATAACATTTTTACGAAACAAGAAGTCGAAATGAAAGTGCATCAAAATAATGAAATGGTTCCAAAGTGGTAAAAGTAGTTTTTATTTTTGCAATCAATTCAGAATTTTAGTATATTCCAACATGCAAAAATCGCACTCCTGGAAACTGAAATCGCCCCCAAATCTTGTAAATCACAAAATCGACCCCTGGGGGGCGATTTGTCCCACGTTGAATATCACTGATGTGAAGCAAAAAAGAAAAATAATGTCAGATAAAGACGAACTGCGATCTTTTCAAGGAAATCATTTTTCTGCAATGTGCAAAGATCAGTAACGATCTAAAAATCTGTCCTCTGCAAAACTTTTCTTCAGTTTACGAATAACGTTTGGCAAAGAATTTCTTGCACAAAATTTTTTCATTTAGTTCAAACAAAAGCTTTGCAAGGTAGAAGAATAAGGGTCAATATACAATGTGAAGAGTAACTGATTTAAATTATTATCAACCTCTAATAGCGTAACGAAAGGATGCATCCACCTGCTGTCCAATGTCGAGTGATCTGTTAAACGATCTTTCGCCGAATTTTCATGCCAATGAAATGTTTCGTCATCTAATTGTCGACATTGCTTAAAACAGCAACAGTCTTCTACTCTACGCCTTGGTCGCTAAACAAGGCCAACGTTTGATTTTCTAATTTTGTGGTTTGCATGCGAAACGTTCCAGACGTGAAACCAGACTCCTAACGGAGGTTGAATGGGTCGGTAAAAAGTTTTGCGACTTTGTATTCGTAAAGAAGATTTGTGGTTGGGGCAGGAAGAACTGAAAGAGCATTTTTGTAAGAGTAGCATAACTCTCGTTTACTATCATTTTGAGAGGTTTGCTCTCAGGTTTCTTCATTTTGCAAGATTTGTGGCTTTCGTAAAACTTCATGTTCTGGTGAAATCTGCTCATCATTCAAGCATCAATAGCGTTCTCGAAAAATTGCGATTTTGCAAGTCGTTTTGTCTCCCATATGTGCGGAACGGTTGATATGTTTGGTTCTAATATGAAACTCTGGTTCTCTTCAGAGTGGGTTGATGATGTGTGTAACTACTCAGCTATAGTGTGCTGAGCTCCTTAAACTAATGTTCTTATACCGACATTCGGTGGGATGATTGTTTAGTATTTGCAAAAGTACTAACACTTGTTTTCAAGTAACTAGTCTCTGCCAATGTAACGCAGCCGAATCTAACAGCAAATATTTTAGATGGAATCGATTTCACTTAACTATACGCAACTTCAGTCCTGAAATCTTATTCAAACAAATTTTATAGATTCAAGTAGATTATATTTGAATAATATTTCAGTACTGAAGATGCGTATAGTCACCTGAAATTTCCTATTAAAAGAAATTTGCTGATAGATTCGACTGCGTTGCCTTTGTGGAAACTACTTACTTCAAAGCAGATATGTGCAAGTCCGAAACATCACAGAGGCGTGAAAACAGAGTCCAGTGGGCTGATTCTCCTAAAAAGCTTGCAGCCAGCCTAGAGATTCCAATTGCCTACTAAGACATGTTGCAGTTTCTTGATATCTTTAAATTCTAGTTGTGGACGAAAAATGTTCAACATTATTTGGCGGCCTAGAGTCAACGACGAAAATGAAATCTTAATTTGTTTTTTAAGGATCTCTCCAAAATGAAAAGACCAAAAATAATTGGCCTTACTTATGAAATTTAATAAACAGAATATTGACAAAATTCCTGAACAAGGTATGTCCGAAGAAAGTCTTTTCTAAGCCATAGATCAACCCGTGAAGATGTTATATTAAGTATAGATTTAGCGAAACGATTAGATCGTCTCAAATCTTCTGCTGACATAAAATATTCATGAGACACAAAATAAAAAATTCCACACACAATTTGCCTAAGCATGTCTTTGCCATTTATGTGATAAAAAATTCGCACTTACACGGACTAGTTTGTAAGGAAGGCATTGTCGATGGTGAGGAAGTGTTACGTGCAATCGTAGCGCCACTTGAGGACGTTGCAATGGCGGGTGGTGTCCTTTCAGTTGTAGTTGTCTTCACAGCTGCGTGAAGCAAAGAGGGATGGTGACTCGCTCTTATTTCGAAAACTATTTTTGTCAAGCATAATTGTCGGATGTAATTTTCAATGCAATGTCATGGCAATAAAGAGTAAACCAAGTAAACTATCTCCCTTACTTGCTAATGTTGAATTCGAAGATGTTTGCCTGCGAAAAAAAAACGATTAACAGCTTGATTTGCCAAGTCGATGTTTCTCGTATTTGGCCAATTAACCTTGGGTTTTCACCAAAACAAGAAAGACTAAGATCAAAACATGTGTTGCAGAGCTTTCTCTACACTTCAGATAAATGATTACAACCAACTCAATAATAAAGTCACGCAATATAAAAATATACACACAAGTCTGGGTCACCTGCGTGCAATGCGATGCTTTATTGGTGCGTAACACGACAATGGTGCTTTTCCATTGTAATCTTGTGGTCCGTTAACGCCGCAGCAGTGCCATCTCATTTCAAGTCGGGTAAATATCTTTAAAATAATCCAACGTGTCTTTAAATTTCACCTGATATCAGATAAGTTCATTAGGCAAGAATTACGTTTGCGAATTTGATGCTACTGCAGCGTNATAATAGCACCGTGAATTTTTCTCTTGTATAAAACNTAGTTGAAGGCATTAACAGACGTCTACAGTATGTAATTCCTGCAACGTTTGTTGGTGAAGTAAGAATGAAGAGGAACTGAAGTATGACAACTGCAGCTTTTAAATGGCTTCTTTTCCAGCGTGATGTCTGTCTTTTTCAGTTTTGACGATGGACGTGTGAAGATAGAACAAGGAGGTTGATATACAGATTGGTAATGTAAACTTACCATTGTGTTAGCTTCATCGTCGCGTGGTCACAGAGTGGAAGTTTCAAACACCGCAAAGCTTTCACTTTTTATAGCGGTCCTTGCTCCGATCTTCGCTTACGTTCACTCAGTCTTGCATATTGACCGAAAGAGCGTTATCTCAAGTACAAGCAGCAGAGATGGGAGTTTTGCGAGGAGATTATGGTGTGGCACTTCGCGACAAAGTGCTGTGAAGTTTGTAAAGACCTGAATGTTGAGTCACTCAACCTCCGAACAGAAAGATCCCAGCTACGATAGTGCGACCACGTACCAGAATGCAACAAGAAAGATTCGCGGCCGGCGGGGCGAGTTCCGTTGACTATATCTACATCCACGGAAAAGCAACGCAGAGGCTGACCAAGAACCTAAGAGGTGGTATGATTACAGCTCCGACCTGGCTTGGTCCCGCCTAAGTGATGATCCAGCAGAAGTATCAAAGGGTGCTGAAACCCGTGAGGTATTTAAAGAGCTCCAAAGACTGCTTCGCCCGCAGTCCTTCCGAGAGGAAAAGCGAATGTTTAGTGTTAGTCAGTGAGTCGTGTTCTGCTGTTCACAGAAGCCCTATTTGCGACATTGGAGTAAAAAGTTTTCTGACTGTCTGAAATCGTATTGCTTGTATATACTTTTAAAAAAAGGGTTCGTTTTTTCGATTATGGAAAAAGCCGCAAGGGTGCATATTCCAGATGTGTTAGGCGTGCGGGCGCACACCCAATCAAACTGATCCTGACTTAACTTTTCCAGATCGTGCGATCAAGGAAAAATCACAAAAAGTTGAAAGATAATTAGGACGTCTTGTTGATTTTCTGAGCCAAATTTCAAAACTATCCCAGCTTTCAACTTGCTTGATTTAGCTGACATGTTGTCTATCACAAGTTTTCCGTTTTGTTTTTTGATGTGGCAACTCTGGGTGTGCGCTAATACAACCGCACACCTGTGCCTGTAATATGAGCATTAGCGTATACCAGAACATATTCGAGCTTCTTCATTAATTGGCAGTTCTGCCGGATTGAGAATAAGGGCTCAAACGAGTCCATTTGAACCCTCAGTAACTGTATATTTAACAGCCACATAAAAAACGAAAGTTTTCTTGCGTACTTTAGGCCGATTTTCAATTGCCGTGTAATTTAGCAACTTTCGATTTAGCAAACCTGGGTGTGTGCCATACCAGCCGCACACTTTCTGCGCTCGACTGCTAGTATTCGTTGAAACTTTATGGATTTCGTGCAGCCTGCTGTTTTTGCAGTTATGAACTGCTCTGTCGTAACGTTGAGTGTATTTTTCTACAGTCTCCTAAATTGGAGCGCTGATAGTTTATAGTCATTTCAATGACACATAAAATTGTGCAGCAATGAATAAGGAGAGTGCGTGTAGAATAATATGCACATTGTGTCAACAAACTTCGACAAAACGTTGACTTGGGATGTGAATACGACGTCATATTTGAGACGTCACAAACAGAGGACACACGTAACGTAACAATGACCACCATACGCCACTGAAAAAGCGATTTATAAAGTTTTGTGTTTTAAAGGAGTTAGCGCTCAGAGCGAACTGTTGTGAGCTAGCGTATGTAAGGTGCTTTGGATTATGACATCTTTGTAAAGTTTTTATGCTGTGTGTGCGTTTTTTGACCGGTTTTGCCATTTTCGTTTCAAACGTTGTGAGGCCATAAATCTCCACTCTCATTTATCTTCACATCACGGCTGTCACTGCTAAAATATCTCCTCGTAGTTTTTAGCAGGCATTTTGATTGGCTGTTGTTTGTGCAAATTTTTCTTCCTAAAAATTGAACGTTTCCGCCCTGTGGCAAAAAATGTTGGTTTGCGATGCCATTGCGAGAACGATGCACAGAACTGCAGATTCGAAAGTAATCTGAAGTTGCTTATAACCGTCCTTGACGTTTACTTGAGTAATAGTTAATTTACCTAACGAACAAGAACTTTGGTTGTCGTATCTAGACCAATCTTCATATTCCTCAAATGTTCTCAGCGAGTTGCACTGTCTTACCTGTCGATAAGTTATTGCCTTGACCGGGCTGATAGATTTGCTTCCCTTGAGTGCGTTAATGGCTTCACCCTGCGGATAGTCAGAATAGATTTATTTCGTTTGTGAGACGGATTTTCTGGAACCTGATTCCCTTTTCTTGCTGATGCACTCTTACGTACAGTATATTAGGAGCGCACCAGGCGCGTATAACCTGGAGGGGAAAGTGCCAACACTCTCTCAGATTTAAACGAGCTCAAAATTCTTGGTCAAATTCCCACGCACTTTAGCATCGACCAACACTGTCTTTCATTTAAAATAAAGAATTTTGAAGTGATATTTGAATTCTATTTTATCACGTACAATTTCCAAGATGTTGACTGCAGGCCCCAGGTTTATGGAGAAACGTTTTTGTGTGGCCACCACCATCAACAGTAAAAACGTTTCACCCATTTCACCCATCCCAAAGTTCTTTTGGCTACACACACTGGCAAGGGAGATTTTTTGAAGAATCACAACTAGAAGCAATAGCTTGTTCATCTGAACATTTACGTTTCTGGTATATTCAAAATTGCCATTGACTGAAGTTGGATTGTCAACTAAAGTTGAGAACTTTAATAAAAAGTGTTTGCTGTTTAATAAGCGTGAAACCACAGCACTTTAACTAATATTAACGGAGTAGTGGGCGACCCATTTTTATTTAAGAACAGTCTGGGCCACGTGAGAAAAGGTAAAGAAACACTGAAATAGAAAGGAAACAATGATATTAGTGTACGTGAATAACATCTGCCCACCCAAACGTCTATTGGAAAAAACTCTTGGAGCTCACGCACTGAAGCAGTATTTATCGAAGTTTCGAGCGTATGGTCACAAAACTAAAGGTTGAGTAATTGTTATTTCTACTACTCAATCATTTATAAGTTACCGCTGTTGTTCGGTTTACCGCAATGTGTAAAAAATGTTTGAAGATTTTACTAATGTACGAAACTGTAAACCCAAAATAACCAAATGCGAACAATTTAAATATTTGTTTCCAGAATCGTCCAACAGGATACAAGTAGGCTGAAACGTCGGTGTCGTTCTTCAAACACAACTGTTGAGCTAGAAGTTGTGACTTTCAAAAATCTGTTGATTCATGTTTTTATGCGTCACTAAACTAGCTTACATGCATTGGTGCTTCACGGATGAGCGTTGTAGCAATCAGAAATGATTAAATTTTATCCGGAATCACCACGCACCATACACTACGCTATAGTTTGCGACTTGGTTATTTTGATGAAAAACATTGTGTTAGATTTTGCACCATACTTTGCTAAAAATCTTCGATTTTGTCATAAGGCAAACTATACCTTGATCTTTTCGTACTCCAATAGAACAATGGTTGTTCCTGCGAGTTGGACAAAGAAAAGAAGTAAAGTTGCCATGAAATATATCATGAGGAAGCACTGATTTTCATTCAACACTCCACATATACCGATTAATCTGAAACAAGAGTATGTGATATAACTGCATTAAAAGTAATTCAAAGTTTGGCATTTACCCATAAGCAGCAAACAATGGTGTAAAACCTGACGCTTAATCAAGCAAGCGAATATTTAATTTAGTAACCTATTATGGAAAAATAATTAGCTTGATTTGGTTAAACAACCGACAGCTGCAGATTTAAAAATGTCTGCAAAGCAATTTTGGAGCCTGGAAAAAATCATACTTCTCTTGCGTCGCAGGTGATAAAGCACATTTTGCAGAATAGCTGGAGACCAACTTGAATGTCGGAATGTAAGAGAAAACACGGAAACTAGTGGCTTTGGATATGCAGTACGTTAATTAGGGAGGCGAATAAACTTGTTGAATATGTTTTTTGTAGCACTATACACCGATCTTTGGTCCAAAGGTTTTTTCGTTTCACAATTGCAGGATTGACGTTTGCATGTCGTTTTTGAAATGTCAAAGAAAATATCAAATTTAAGAAATGCGAAGCAAAAACATGTGATAAAACAAAATCTTTTTTAGATTTTGCAACCGCAGCAAACGTTACTTGCTTTAATGAACTAGTAAAAAATACTCACGAAACGACCATCAGTATCAATCCATCCGCAAAGATTATGTACAGTCCGTTGAACAGCAATGGAAGTGTCTCTTTTGTCGCCATACTCTTGAGGGTGCTACGTGGACTGAACGCTTCATATCCAGCTGCACAACAAAAAAACATGGTCTTTGGCTGTATCCCGGATTCGATCGAAAGCTCAAAGGACCTGCATGAGTGAACATGGTGCTCGACGTGTAAATTCAAGAGTCCAACACCGATACCTACATTTGGAGTCTTGCTCTCCATTTAAACTACAGGATGCAAGTGCAAAGAAATGCAAGAAAAAATTTCACAACATAAATAGCGGTTCGGCTTAAAATTAAAATATCTATTAAAAGACCATCGTTATCCGAAGTTTATCAATAAAAAGATGTTAATTTACTAAAATCTTCACGTTTATGTTGCTTAGTCATAAAAAGTTTTCCTTGTGAATTTGAATGATTTCAGCAGTTAAAATCGCTGCATCTGCTAAAACAGTCTAGATTCTTCTTCCCTAAATTTATATAATCTATGAGTGCATGAGTTTTCATGAAATTGTGGTCGCAATAGTCTTTATTCATAACATCACGCCTATGCTAACACGCTTGTCGATATCCATGTTCACAGTGGCGTAGCTAGAGTGTGGGCTGCCCGGGGCGGCCCTTGAGTTTGGCGCCCCCGAAGCCCACAAAAATACATATTGCACAGTGACTGGCTCTTACAGCTTTGTATATATATTAACTAGTTTGTGCACCACTATAATATTACAGTACTCTCACATGCTCAAATATGGTATGCTTTAAATACACACCAAAAAACTCAAACATTGTAAGTAACTGTTAAACAAAAGCCAAAATGTATTTTATCTGTCAATTGTTGCTCTATAGACAGTGTGGCAAGATTTCTCAACCGCAAGGTGCTCATACTAGATGTTGAGTAATTCTTGATCAGTTTTAGTTTCGAAAAACTCCTCTCGCAGGTAGCAACAAAAACGGCAATTGTGAAGAAAATCCGCAGCATTATTACTATATTTGGAACAGAGTTCCCAAGGTCATAGTTTTGAATAAACTGCAAAAATTCAAGGGAGCCTTCATTCTCTACTGTGAACTGTACATCGGCAACATCGTATAACTGTGATGCAACAATAACCTTCTTCTTAATTGCACAACAATGAACAACAAGCGACGCAACAACTATCAATATTTCTTTTTCCGCTATTAGCTGCATTCAACCTCCTGTACAACTAACTGGCCTACTTGGAATCTGAATGCAGCACGGTGATCTAAAAATTTTCATAATGATGCATCAACATACTGAAGCAAGAAATCATTTCTCCTAAAAGAAAACTAGGAGCCCTCACGGAACCCTTAAAACTCATGTAACCCCACTACATGTTTTGCGGAACTCTGGGGTTCCACAGAATCCCTGTTGAAGAATACTGAGCTAGATTATATTTCTCCACACACACGGAAATCCATATTGACGAGCACAAATCCAACAAAGCGCTTTTACTTGAAGGTAAAAAACTTAAGAGCACTTACAAAAGCTTAGAGCTCACCATAGCCACGGCCGGCCTTAAGCCGATGCAGCTGCATTGGGCCCCGCGCCATGGTGTTTGGGCAAATAATTAATTTTCGTCAGATACACCTTGCACTTGAAGATTCAGTAGATTTGTCATATAAATTTCATTGTTAACAAAGAACGCTCTCGTCAGAACTAGCGAATTTCCTCTCGAACGTTAGCAAACGTGCTCAATTCTCGTGTTAGTGCTTTACTGTACATCTGCGCTCTATTACGATCGTAACACGGTTGACTGAACACGATGACGTCATACAATCACTGCTCAGAGGGGCCCCGCGCCTAGGTCTTGCATTGGGCCCCGCGCCCAGGCCTTGCATTGGGCCCCGCACCTGCTAGGGCCGGCCCTGACCACAGCCACACGTTTGCCCGCAGTCATCCACCATACTCCTACTAAGTTCTGTAACGTCATATAAGGACTACGATCAAACGTCAACAACGACGCAACACTCAATCAATCAACCGCGTAGTGAATCAGTAAAATTTGACATCAAGTGAGTTGATAAGCGTGTTGAGAACCGTGTTGCAGCGTCATGTAAAAAAGCCTATTGGTACAACATACTTGATACACGATTGTTTATTGTTTGGCTAAGATAACAGTCGCTTAAATACACATGCCATATTATTTAAAATTACTCAAAATCAAAAATCGTCCTTCAACTGCGATTCGTATCCCGAAATTGAAACCACTTTTATTTCAATACAGCCTTTACAGGTTTATAGCCTACAGCATAGCCCATAATGCCGCCCCCATAAAAGCGCCGCCAGGGGCGGACCGCCCCCCCTTAGCTACGCCACTGCATGTTCATACCTCAGATCACCTTGAGGCGTTAGTTTCTTCAGGGGCACAACTTTACTTTGAAGAAAGCTTGCTGCGTTACAAAAGTATGATTAACAAACCTAGTAGCCTAGTAAGCACGGACGTAACGATGGGGAAAAGGGGGCACAAAATCCCGGGCGCTGAAAAGTCCCAACAGTGTTGCAAATACCTTCTTCAGTACAGTAAATTTACTCAAAAAAGACCTTAGGTTCAAACATGGGGGCACCAAACTTGTTTTTTGCCCCGGGCGCCGTCTAACCTCGGGATGCCCCTGCTAGTAAGCTTAATCACTAATAAGTTACTGATGCAAACGTGTGTGAATGGCGAAGGATCAATGATTCCGTAAAACTATAGCATATGGACTTATTTTTGTTGACACAACATCAAAAACCCAATTTAAAGTGGCCATTGGAAACCGATTGCTTTATTAAGGCAGTTTAAAGTATATCTAAAAGCTCAACTGGTGTATCGGATAAAATGTAAAACGGACACGTCCAACATTTCGTTGTCTTTACAACCAACTTCATTAGTGCGAAAAAAACAAGAGTGACATGCCATCTGCCAACCAAGCGTCAAGCGGAGTGATGCCTCAGATATAAACCCTAGCAGCGCGGAATCATTGGACCTAATTGTGTGAGGCGGGGTAGCAATTAACACCTTCGGTGCGGTGTGAATTCCACGCGATTATTTAGCAGGCGCGGGACGCTTTTTAGGTGGTTTTCATCCAACAGCTATACTCAAAATTGAATAACGCAAAAAGTACTCGCCCGATTGACCTCAAATTTTCAGGTAAGATGCATTTTCACAAAAGGAAGATTCGTCTAAAATTTGGGTGCAAAAGACCAAGCATGTTAAAAGTAGCAAACTACATAACTAAAAAAGTTTTTCCTGATATTACTTGAAATTTTCAGGGATTATGCGGGTAGATATGGAGAACATTGTTGTAAATTTTCATTGCAACCGAATGAGTGCAAAAAATGTTACTGTGTGTTACCAAACAACTGTTCGCCCCTAACTTTTTTGAAAAAGTCTTGTAGCCTAGGCCTAGCAAGATTGTTTGCTAGTGTAGCAGACACATTATAATGGTGTGTACATATTAAATGACGATTTTATGAAAAAGAAACAAGTTCAGACATCAAGCAACAAAGACTACTGACATGCAGTCCAAAGACTGTGATCAGTCAAGCATGAAAAACGTGACAAACAAAACATTACGTTTTCACAGTCTGGTAAAGAGAAAGTTCCAGATGATTCGGCTGGAGATTCGGAGATAAACTGTGCATGGACTAAATCAAATAAAGTTTGACGAGGAAAAACAATGAACAAAGTACAAAGAATAAGGTGAACAAGACTGAAGAAGGCTTGAAAGAATGATGTCATGGAAAAATACGGAAAATTAACCATTGATGATGTAATTAAGAATCATGACTAAAAATCCCATTAATTTCATGATGTAAGGTTTTATGAGAACCAATAAATGATTAATTAGGGAATTTCCAGAAGATCTTGGTATAAAAGAGGCGATTTTGGCAACCCAGTTCAGTTCACTCTTCGACTCTGAACTGAGAACTCCTTCACTGGTCTACACCATCTTTGAGTGGTTTAGCCTTTGAAGTAAATTAAGGACTGCCTTGTGGCCTTTCCTAGCTCGACGGATTGGCTGTGAGTGCTATTGGGATAACCAGGTTGTTCGCACCTTGCCCTCAGTGGCTTGAGTCTTCAGACTAAAAGCAATATCAATGACTTGTATTTTGGTCGACACTAGTGGCTTTGTCCGGGTGAATCTATGAAACACGGAACCACAAATTTGGCTTGTCCAAATTACTCAATGCCACATGAACTGATATTGTCCAAAGGCAATTTATTGCCTTGTTCAGTTCTAGTGGAACTCTGCCACGCCATTTGTCCTCTGGATTGATATTGTCAAAAAGCAATTTATTGCCTTGCTCGATCCTAAGGCGAAATCCCGAAACCCCTTTCCGTTAACGTGGCATTGACATAGGTACTCCCTGTCACTCTGTTTGACAATTTAAAAAGTCAAAACAGAATTGTGTTTTAACAAACAGTCGGGATCTGTTTCAAACCGATCATCCATCAAACCTAGGTCGTCATGTTATCCGATTAAAAACTCACAGCAGGATAACGTGTAAAGTTTACACACCAAAAATACGTGATCAGGTTTTGCGGAAAACTGACTTAGGAACCTTCTTCATAAAGTTTACGAATCCTTGTCACGATCTAACTAAACATAAGAACGACATGCTAAACAAAATATTTCCTCTTTAAGAACAGAACGTCTGAATGAAAAGGTTTAATGTTATAAACAAGCAACTTGAAGTCTGAAAGATGGGTTAAAACATAAAAATACTGTGTCTGTGTCGCTGGGTTCGCGAGCGTCTTGAAGATGAATATTGTAAAAAGTTTATTGGTAAGTTTCAATATTCGTGTGCATATACTTTGTGAAATAAAAAGCAAAACCAACAAAAAGTATACTTCTGTTTTAATTCTATTTTTTAGATAGTGAATCAGAAACTTTAGGGAGACCAAGCGAACGTTAGATTCGTGAGTGTCGTCCTGGTTACATCTAAGATCGAACCCATGTGTGAATTTACAGATGTAGCTAAATGCGACAATCTAGATCTTAAAATGTCTAGAAACTCGTCTACACTAGCAAACTTCATAACTCAAAAAGTTGTTGGTCAATTTCTATGAAATTTTCAAGATTAGCCTGTCTTGATATGAAGAACATTTGTGGAAAATTTCGTTGCAAACAAACAAGTACGCGAAAAGTTATCGCCTTGGCGTTAATATACGTCAATCCGCACCTGGCGTATTTGATTGAATGACGCATATATGCGTCATTCCGCACCCTGTGCATTTGAACGTAT
>JGI24158J21664_10006465_pt1 | contig 15445 bp, 6 predicted proteins | sample Ectturendosymbi3_FD_21664 | JGI IMG/M metagenome (IMG submission 21664)
AAAAAACCTTCAACCAGGCCATGGGTGTAATGCTAAAAAAGAAGTGTGGGAACGCACCCAGTTGAAAGTTAAAAAATGTGGGAACGCGAATAACGAAGTGTTGGAACGGACCCAAAAACTTACCATCATCAGTAATTATACAATTACAGTATGATAGAGTGCTACGCAAGAGATATCTAGTCATTAATTCATTTATGCGACGTGTGGAGCTACTAGCTACATGTAGGAAATCTCAGTAAAAATACACATCTTCAAGTCAGTTTAATATGAAAAAAGTGTGGAAACTCGTTTCCTCATCACCCGCACCCCTGCCTTTAACCCATCGGTTCTCAATCACAAACATAAGTGCCGAGTACATAAGTGCCATAACATAAGTGCCGAGTAAGTGCCGAGTACGGGCGTGCGCGGCACTCTCACAATTCTTGTCAACTGTGCCGCTTATTCTTGACGTTCATTTACCAGACTCAACTATTTTTCTCTTGTTATCCAAGTTTCCTAATGCTTTGTCACACCGAAATGATTCGCACAATTTCACTGTCAAGAGACAAAGAGAGTTAGCGACAAATGGCATAATTTTACGCTTTACGAAATATTTAAGTGGATTATTTTACAGTTGTCGGCATCGCCTTGAAGTACTGAGGCAAGCATAAGCGAAAAATGTTAACTCGAAAGACGCTAACTAAACTAACAGGAAAGCAATCAGCAACAATAGTGACCACCCATTGATTTCATTCTCTTCATTCTTTTTGCACCATTCATATACAGCAATGAGTGAAATTCGAGGATTCGCAGGTGGTGTCGATCACAGTGACTTGTTATTATGGGCGCCATCTACCGGTGACCACTTTATTTACATGTGGCGCCATCTTCAGACCGTCACAATACGACAATATATTTGTGAAGTCACGGATTTTGCACGCCTGCCTGAGAAAATAGCAATCCCGGTGTCTATGATCACAAGCGTTAACAAAGCATTGCTAGCATCATAACTTTGACGTTTATAGAAGGGCGTTGACATTAAGAGTGTTAACACAACAGTAAGAAACGCTTAATCTTCACAAACCCGCGTCTTCAGGTACGATGATCTCATAAGGCTTGCCAACGAAGTACGGCGGGTTGTCATTGACATCCGTCACCGTAACCGTCAATGTAGCGGTTGACGAGTACGCCAGATTCTGACCTGGTGAATCCCGAGCCTGCGTAAATAGCAGGCTCAGCAAATTGCACAACGGCGTCTTGATTTGCGGGACTAAGAAATGCAGATCTATAGGACATAAACAGGTTTCACTGCATGCAATTTTGCCACAAACAATTTATTTTCTCTCTAGTTAACCTATCAGGGGTCAAATTCAGCATGTCCACTGCGCCGTCCAATTTAAAATAACTAGCCTGAACATAAAAAAGGATGCACCTCTGATTGTTGCAGATCACTAACAGTTGGATTGGTTTGCAAACTAACGCATGCAAACAATGAAAGATTCTCACCTCGACAAACAGCTCATACGTGTCGGCCTCTTCTCGATTCAAGTTAGACGTTGTCGTTTTAATTTCTCCTGTCTCGTGGTTTACCATAAAATACCTCAAGCCTTTGCCGCTAGATGGCAGCAGCCGGTATCGGATTTGACCATACGGTTGTTGCGGGTCGTCCGCGTCGCGGGCGACCATGCTCGTCACAACACTCCCTGCATGAAGGACAACTGAAACCTATATGAACAGACGATCTGACGAGGTCAAGATCTGTCGTGATAACAACGCTAACTGCGAGCGACTGAGCGGCATAATGCTGAACGGAGTGGCAAAGCTTTCGAAAGATTTGTCCTTGTATTGCCAATCGGTGAGGGCCAGGCACCTTAATCTCATTGAACCATGGGGAGTTTCATCAACATCGTTCGTCAGATGCCTTGGAAAAGAAGGGAAGCGCTTTGCACTTCAGGTATTTTGACTATGCCATCACTGCGTGCAAAAATCGGCAACACTTTTCAACAAATACGTTTTTTTCAACAATCGCTTGTCCAATGACCACTGGCCAGTATTTTCCGTACATAAGATTCGGGATCAACTCACCCATAGGCGAACGTTCTTTAACAAGAACGTAGTGTTGTCCGAGTGCGAATTGTGGTTTGTTGTCGTTGATGTCCTGCACACTGATAGTTATGTTGCTTGGTGGTTCCGCTTCGGTGCCATTAACGTAAGTAGCTGACACCTGGCAGGGAACAGGGAATTGTTTCGCGCGGAACTACTGTAACAGTCGCAAAGCGAAAAAAACGAAATCACGCCCGAGATTGCTTCAAAACCATGATTCAAAGAATTTATTCACTAATCTTATCATATACGAAAATGCATACTGGTGAAAAAATTTAATCACTAAATGGTATAACTGAAGAAAGCAACGGATATAAATCCGTGTAAAACACCGGAGAAAAAAAACAAGAATCCAAAGAACAGCACACCTTCAACAGGCACGTTTGTCCCAGACACTTACAAGGCAAGCCTCGCTTATAAACAACATGTTATTTAAAATGAAATTTACTCGGTTTTCTCGAACTCTGCTTTAAAAACGTGGTGTTCTTCACGAATTCCAGAAATAGCGTTATGTTGTTAAGTTCCAATATAACCTTTTAATACAATTTGATTTGTCCCCATCAAAGTTTTCCTTTTTTTAATCATATTAAGCAAAGCACAACTTGCTGTACTCCGCTGAGGTGCATGAAAGCAATCGGTGGCAAACGATGGAAAATCTAACTAAACAACAATTTTGTGCACCAAGTAGTTGAAAACCACCCCGCATGATTGGCCCCATGTGGTGATATACATCTTATGATTTGAAAAGTGAACTCCGTTTCAGTTAAGAAGCTTGAAACGCCAATACCTTGGTGTAAACAAGCCTTGGACCCAGGATTCGTCAGTCGATCTCAATACCCCCTTTTGGGACGTTAGCCCCACGTTGGGAATCACTGCGTTACAAGGCAGATAGTTGCTGATCGGCCCATCTCTTCCACAGTACAGGTTTACGCAAAAACAGAATGCCATGGTCATCAGCAGTTTTCTAGTTCGAAGCCGTAAATCACCCACATAATTGTGGCTTTAACGCTTTCCAGAGGTCATGAAAATGCAAATGTAATCCTAAGCCGAGTGCCAGTGATTTAAAAGCTGCAATGAACAATAGATCAAGGTCACGTTCGATCAAACAGCATCCATCAAAACTTTGTTTTTTATCGTGAAATTCTTTGTCATATGCGCAACAAAGCAGTACTGCAAATCAGGCCCGTAGTCACGGGAGGTCATTCCGGGGAAGCGCCTTCCCCATGTACCAGTTTTAAACAAACTGTTCGCAATCTCCAAGTGAGATTCCGCATTGAAAATAACGTTAGATAAATGTTTCTTTCAAAATTAGGAAAAACGTTCACTTCCATAAAATTTTCGAAAAATTACACTCAAGCAGTCGGCGTATGGATTGCTGTGAATATACGATCGAGAGAAAAATAGCCTTTAAAAACAGAAATAGTCAGGGCGCTTGTCGCAGCTTCAGAAAGCGAAAGTGTTATCACTGTTGAGTTTCAGAGATACGGGAACCTTCCAGACAGTGATAGCTTTGACACCAGCCTATTTTTTTTCGAAAGTTGCTAACTCTTTTCAAAAGGACGGTTGCAAAGGTGGCGAAAGATTTCGTCTATAAACGACTGACACAAAAAGGCAGGTTGCCCCAATACAAATAGAATCTAATGGGATCGGTCAAGTGACCAAACTATTATGACTATTACGGTTTTCACGACCTTCATGGGATGCTACGAACAGCGGTGAATATTAGGNGAAACGAATGAAGCGGTAGCCTCGGATCCCATTTTTTCAGAGATGCTGGGTGGCCNCTCTTTGAGAGTTTCGCACTTAGTCCTTGCATTATTTTAGTGAAAAGCTCATTAACCACTCTAGAGCCACATTTAATAAACTCTGAAGAAAGTCATGTGTTTTTCAAAATAAAGCAAAATATATGTGCAATTGTGCCAAAAAGGGCCCTCTATAACGTTAATTTGTAGACAAGGAACAATTTAAAATCAAATGACGTTTATACAGTAACATACAGTAACCCACGTTTTATACAGTAACATACAGTAACCCACGTTTATACAGTAACATACAGTAACCCACGTTTTATACAGTAACATACAGTAACCCACGTTTTATACAGTAACATACAGTAACCCACGTTTTATACAGTAACATACAGTAACCCACGTTCGCCCCTTAATAAGTTAACTCGCTTTCCACCAAACCAGAGCTCTGGAACCGGAACCCAATTTTTAATTTCCGACTTTGGTTCAACCATCTAAAATATGGGTGGGCAAACTTTTGCCCACTATACGCCAATTTTTTCAAACGTGTTCACTGATACGCCATACCATAGGCTATTTATTGAAACGGTGTTTTACACACAATTCGTGATTTACCGGGTAATATTGTTAAATGCAAATGGAATATCTGGCAAAGCAGCAAATAAACTTCAAATTTACTTACTTTTTCATGGGATAATCAAATCAAAAGCTGTGGGTGTACTGTAAGCTTTCGAGGAATCAGCCGACTGCGCTCTGCTTTCATCTTTTTGCGATGATTCAAAATTGCACATATCTGTATTCAAGTAACTACCCACCACATATGAGATAAGCAAGGAATCTATCGGCAATTTTTTAACGGAAAATCGATTTCAAGTAACACGTAACACTACGCATCGTCAGCTTTTAAAATTCATTCAAAAATCTATTTGCATTTGTTTGACGACAGAAAATTTGCCGATAGATTCCTTTTCGGTGGGATTTTGATTTCACCATTTTTTTCAATGTTTGGAGTTAAATTTGCTCGCGAGAGCAGCTGAGACTTCTTTACCTTTGAATCAATCAGGTGTGACCTCATTTTGCTTATATCAATATCATGGACAAAATGCTTGCTCACATGCGTAACGACATATATCCAAGTGAATTTTATACGTTTTGGGAAAATTTCACAGGGTAAGGACCACTATAAATTAATCACTTCAGAAACACACGGACTGAAGAAAGCTCATCAAATTTCGTTTTCAACAGGAAACTTAACCATTTGTTCCGAAAATCAAAATTTTGCCCATTTTGGCCGTAAACGTCCAGGAGAAATTTCTTTGTTTCTTTTTATTTAGGCGATAATCCGCATTTTTAGAGCCTGTGACTGGCGTCCTAGGGTTTGTGGATGGCAATGTATGGCCAAAAAACACAAATTAATAAATTAATCCCCAAATAACTCCCTACGGCCTAGAGGATTAGCTAATTAATTTGTTTTTTTGGCCAAAACCTGCCATCCACAAACCCTAGGACACCAGTCAAAGGCTCTAAAGGTGCAGATTTTTTTGAAAGAGTAAGCAAAGAAAGTGGTCCTTGAATTTTTTTTCTCAGTCCACGGTGACGTCATCCAAAACCCTTGACCTGCTCCAATTGTTTCACCACCCCCAAAAATTAAAACCTAAAATTTCTCAATTTTTTTAATCGAAACTACAAAACTTTCCACATCTTTAAAGAATTTGAACAGCTCCTCTATCGGCTGATGAGTAATGGCCGGTTACGTGCCAGCCAAAATAGCTAAAATTTTGGCTTTTCGGGACTTCGAGGGTTAAGGATCTGTACGAAACAAAAAATTGTTAAAAATATTGGAAGTTTATTGTATCACTTTACACAGAGATGCAATGCGCCACTTCAAATCATCCAATGCGCCAAATTTAGCGCATGCGCCATAGGTTGGCCATCTCTGATATAAAAAATTGTGTCAGACTCCAGCTGAAATCATCTAAAACTGCTTAGGCTTCGTCACCGAGCCCCACGTGCCTGACTGCTGTACAGAATATTTGCTTTCGCGCGTATGTTATTTGCATAACAGCTTTCAAGTAAATCCATAAAAACCATTAGAACACATCTGATAATACAGTATTTTGATCGTGGGTTTGGCCACATCTACTGTATTTCTGCCCTTCTTTCTTCTCGGTATATGTTGCATATTGAAGGAGTTATGATCTTATGTAGAGGTTGACAGCTTCTTATTATGTGAAAATAGAGGTTTTAGTGTTCACACAGATTAGCATCCCCTGCTTTACGAGAGCGACAGACGAAAGGCAAACCATATGCACCATAGTTAGGCACATAATTACTCGCCAGCGTAATACGAACAAGTACTGGGCAAGTTTGCAAGGATGAAGCAGGTTCGGCTATATATCCTTCAAATTAAATCTAAACAATGCCACCAGTTACAATTATTTTCAATGGCATACGTTTGTGCAACTGGGAGAAAACTCCGAGTTTCTTCCAAGGAAATGGAGCATCTTTCAGATGCTAATATAGTTCATTGAGCTTGTAGTGACAAATAAGCGAGCACCGCAAAATTAAAAAAATTTCCAAGCGAAAGATCAGCACAGTGGCATGTGCTTCTATGAAATGCAACTCTTTTTTATTGCCGATACTATTTTAAAGCACCTTACCAACAAACTATATGAATTATCCACTTCCCGGTCCAACTTGTGCGTAGCAGTTAGATGCCCTTTGATAGCGTCAATTCTGAAAAGAGTCCCAGCACCTTTGCCAGAGATGCTGTATCGCACTGAATCAGTGCCATCGTCGAACGATGAATGGATCTGAAAAAGGAATCGTCCAGTGTGTTAGACTAGCTGAAAGAACATGAACAATATTCAACTGTGACCTGCGTTTGTCGTGTGCGCATAATCGCATGCCAAACAATTGTGAAAGATGCAAGCAAAAACATTTCCATACTGAAAAAACGTAGCAATAAGCATTGATTAACGTCAGTGCAACTGTACACCTAATTTGCTCTGTTTTCCTCATTGGACTACACGCTGCGCTTTTTAGGCCACGCCCACGTAAACAGAGTTTATTGATAATAATAGTTTCGTTCCCAAGCGCAACGTTGATTGGCAAACATATTTCAACACTTCGACTTAGAGAGAAATGCAGATGTCATATGCGTGGGAACAAAACTTCACTTGTTTATCTTGTCAATGTTTTCAGGAGTGTCAAAACGTCACCCTCTTTTTGTTGAAATCCGCTGCTGTCAGCAGAAGCCCGCTGCGTTTGGATGGTCGCGTCAGCAAGAACAAAAAAGCCGTTTGCTTGCCGTGGCAAGTCGCTGCGGTGGTGCTTGTTCTTCGGTCACGGAGAAAGTAATGGAGTCCCAGCGCTTTCGTCTTCTTCGCGCAACGTCAGAATCTGACTTCATGCTCCGGATGTCCATCGAATGACACAGCTTGTGTCGAATGATACCCCAAGATAATTCCGACAATGCAACGCAAGTTGCAATGCAGGCGAACGTCAGAAAAACATGAACTAGAATCTGCTTCATTTTTAACTCGTTGGCTCCGATCTCCTGGCAATATTTAGGCTTTTCGTTAAACCCTGTGGCTGCGTTTCAAGCGTAGCCTAATTTCTAACAAAACCGATAAAATTAAGGCGAACTACAGTCGACTTCTGCAAAACATACGAAACAGCGAAACGTAAAGCTTGAAGTTGACAGTAAGCAGAATCATAGGCAACCTCTCTTAAACACCAGCCGAGAGCGTGTTGAGAATTTCCTGTATTGCATATGATCCATCGGTCTTAGCAAAGACCTGTCTAATCTCACATGTCTTTTGATGTAGGCTACGGGTCTTCATATCACTAAGCTCAATATTCAGCAACAGAGTAGTATAGTACGAAGCAAAGAATCACACAGAGCTACGGTAAACGTGTCTGATTTTCACGTGATTGAAAGGTGGGGCAGAGTTCTGATTTTTGCTAAGATCAAGATGTGATTTGATTTAAGTCTAGGTGCTAGCAAGATCTCAAACTGTACATGGTCTACGCATTGAAATACTTTCATCAGCAGGCAGTTGCACAGTTCCCTCGGGCCACTATAAACATAGCACGTTGGCATCAAACGAACTTTGTCAGCAGTTACAGTGTCTGACATAGAGTGGTAATGTCAGCAAATCATCGTAATCAACTTCGATCCCAGGACTACATGCAAATGTCCTAATGATAATGGAACACAAGTTGTCCAGTACCTGATTTCACCATCACGTATAGCACGGCGATAAAGCTTCAATCTTTCCTAAATTAGTAACACGCCTCTTTGCGTTCAGCAGCAATGCTGTTTACAGTTGCACAGAAATGCTCAATCGTAGTCCTGCTCAAGTATACGAGAAAATGATACACTGCCGGTAGCATTTGTCCTTATTAGGCATATATTGTTCCCACGATAACAAATGCTTATGCGATCGTTTTGGAAGCGCAGGCGCGTTTTTCAACAACTCAGTTTGTTACGATGCAAGAGGAAACGCGTTTAGTCGTATCATTCCAACAGAAAACAGTACTTTCAAGAGGGAAACACCAAATCATCTTTGAATTCAGTTATTTCTGGGGTAACCCAAGGCTTGATTTTAGGCCTTTTGTTTTTATGAAAACTATACTTTTCGCTGACGATGCAGTTTTAGCTCAGAGCGACAATAATCTGGGAAAATTACAAAACTCGGTTAATTGTGAAATGATAAAGGTACTGGATTGACTCACTGCAAACAAACTCTCACTATTTCCAAAACAAAATATATGCTAATCACAAATAAAAATGTAAGAACAGAATCCTTTGCAATAAATGCAAAAGGTAATCGTATTGAAAGAACTTTTAGTTACAAGTACCTTGGTGAAATTGTAAATGAAAACTGACTTCAAAAGAGCATTGTAAACAGCTGTGTTGTACGATATCCAAATATGTTGGTGTAATGTGGAAAAAGATCTGAACTTTTCTCATTAATGACGTTGGGTGTTGAATTAATGAAAAACCATTCACTGAAAAGTCTTTTTCAAAAATCATTCTCAAACGCAACAATCTAAATTTTCGATTAGAGATGGAACATCGAATGAACTGGTCGAAAACTGAGATTGTTGCATTTCAGAATGATTTTAGAAAAGACGTTTCATTGAATCGTTTTTCATTAATTCCACACCCAACGTCATCAACGAAAAAAGTTCAGATCTTTTTCCACAAATCTATAAAACGACGTTTGGCTATAATTGACTACAAACCGACGTTTGGCTATAATACGAGATTACATACTTTTGATTCATTTTGGCTCAGCTCGGCGTATAGTGTGTTTCTTACTGCTGTTATTTTATTCTACTTTACAATCTGTTCTCCGTTATCTACAGTACTTTGCCTTTTCAACGTTCTCATCAATGTTATCACTACGTCATGCAATCACCCTCGTTCGTTGAATTCTACTGCTCTCCTGTTCCAGTCGCTATTCACCCTGATGAAAACCTACTGTTAGTTAGCCGAAACGTCGCTGTCGTTTTAAAAAAAAGAGTTTTAGAACAGTTGAGAAGACTTTTATTATTGTGGCAGAGTTAATAACCTTTATAAAAGGCAGAAAATTTTCCAACTAAAAGATATATACCTACGATATTGAAGTGAGCAAATTCATGTACATGTATACTAAATCTCAGCTTCCGGCTACGTTTAACAATTTTTTAAACTCATTGCAGATGTTCATCATACAAGACAAATCAAAAGCCGACAATTTACTTTACCAAAAGCACATTCAAACTCAGGCACTAACATGATAAAGTATAGTGAAATAGACATCTGGTTAAAAATTCCTTTAGAAATAAAATAAACCATGTTTGGCGCGTTTTTTTAGAGGAATACAAAAAATATTTATTACTCGGCTACTAGAAACCTATTTTGCGTTCTCTTTATTGGTTTTACATAAGCCAAGTGCTTTGATTTAACTATTTAACGCTGTTAAATGGAGATAGTCGACTCATGAAGATTCGTGGTTATATCTTACTCAGTTTGGTTTCTGGTGTGTTTACTAAAATTGGTCGCATCAAACCCTTATATGAAGTAGTGCAATGCTTTTGGTCTAAACGAAAAATGTGCCTACCAAACTGTAAACGAATTTCCGTTACCATGTACGACTTGTGATATCGACTGAGAATTATTTTTCGTAATACATGTTTGGACGCCTTGTTCTCAGCCTGCTTAAATTCCATGACACCATTGCAGTGCTGCACTAGTTTATAACTTTTGACGAATTTCCTCTCTAGCTTTAATGAATATTTCAAACATGTGAAAATAGCAAATGTTTAATGTGACAATGTTAAAACATTTTCCTCTGGCGGTTTGACTTTGCCTGCAACGCATTTTGCTTCAATAAACCATATAACCGCATTGCGCATATTTATATGTACATATCTGCATTACGCATGCCTCATACTCAGAGCAAAATATTTTACTTACTGCTATAAACTGCTCCCTTTACACTATAAGTTGCTTTGTTCTTGGGAGGTCTGCAGCCTAAATGACCCCTGGTCCTTCGCAGCCTCCCATTCCCATGCATTAGCGCCACCAAGCGTTTTCGTTTCTACCTACACCACGTACAGTATAGGGCAGCAGAGGGCAGCGTTTCCCACACTTTTCAGGTTTGCAGCATCGTACAGGAAAAAATTAAAATTTGCGGCACCCAGTGGCGAACGAACGAACAGCAGTTAGTTTTAAGATTTAATGACATTTTTGCAAATGTATTTTACTGATATACTGAAAAACACTTGTGTGTTCCTTGTCATTGCGATGTATGCTAAGTCCAGCGTGTTGCGTGTGAGAGTGAAGACGATACACAATGCAATGCAGTGATGCAATCAGCAATTATTCTCAAGCTCACCTGACCATAAACACGTAACTTGTGTATGGGGAAAAATTTTATTATTTTCAAAACAAGCACAAATCAATCCCAAAAAACGCGGGCAGTAGGAATCGAAAAGACACGAAAAATGCACGAAAATTTTCGAAATTACGCCAGTAGCCGTTATTGGCTGTCTGTACACGATCCATGTCGTGATGCATTCGAAGCTGGCGGAAGTAGATGCAATAATGTTAATTAGGTTGAGACAAGAAAATGTGTTGTTTTTAGGAAATTATTGTGTTTTTGCACGTAAGGTCTATTCACCCCAAATGGGCACAATTTGTTACGGCAATACGGAACCTGTGGCACATTATCGATCACAAAAAAGTTAAAACAATGCGATTTCACAAACGTAGCGGCGGCAATGCTTTTTCTGAAATTTGGGTTGTGGGTCTACTGTGCAGTCTTGGTTTGTGGGGCAAGAGAGTTGTACAAATAATACAACGGTTTTCAGTTTTTAATGAACCAAATTATTTTGGAGCTGGAGCCAAAAACTGTAAATGCCTGGAGCTGGAGCCAGATCCCGAAATTTGTGTTCCGGTTCCACAGCCCTGCCGGATGGTGGACCACACAGAGGGAGGCAACATTGCATTGGAAAGCAGTTTTATAGCCAAAGGCTTGATCAAATTCAATTTCTTTTGAAACAGCCGCTGTTTCAACAAGGATTTTTGCGGTTTGTGCAACATCATGATCAGCTGCAGCCAGAGGCGTAACAAGGGGGGCAAAATTCCCCGGGCACCGAATTATTTTGGGGGCGTCGAATGGTTGCGGGGGGCGCCGAAAAGTCCCAACAATGTCGCAAGTACTCTTTTGAACAACACATTTGCTTCCGAAAGACCTCAGGTTGGAACATGGGGGCGCCATACTAGTTTCTTGCCCTGGGCGCCATCCAACCTCGTTACACCCCTGGGTACAGCTAATGCAGTGCTCTGACGTTTTTCAATATTCCAAGGTGTTCAACGAAAGCAACTTAATACATTTCCTGTTAACAGAATATAACAAGCTTTGAGGTGGAAACCTAAGTCGAACCAATCTATTACCAAGATGAGTCACGCGGATCGAATGTGCTTCTTTTTACAACGCGATTTGTTTCATGTGTCGAAACAAATATGCTTGGTACCTCATTAACATGCCAAATTTTCTTTGCCCAGGATGGGCATATTTGGTTTTTGCACAAATTGTTGAAAAATTTCAGGTGTACTTTTTCCACACTGGGCAATTACCCCTTACTTGGTATAAACAAAGCTTATGCAGATTTCTAGAGGTCTACTCGACAGAGCACATAGAAAAATCATCTACTAGAAGAATGAGCTTCAAACGGTCATTTTAAGCATACCTACATGTCGTTGTTGATACGGTTGCAGAAGATTGTGAAGCAAAAGCAGAAGCATGTAAAACATTTTTGTTATTGAAACATCTACTGTAGCTTTTTTACAAACTTCCTGATTTATCAACGAAAAAGTATGAAACCAACTGACATGTAATTTTCAAGAGATGACAACTACAGCCTAGGTGTACGTTTTAATTCATCCACGCCCAAACTAACTCATAGCCGTTAAGGAAAGTAAAATTTATTTCACTGAAACCTGTTTTCTTTGTTCAATTACTCCAACAAAAATTATCTTTTTCATCCCACTGAATCTCAAAGAAAATTACGTGTATTTCAAAGACAAAAACTTTATGAAAAAACCTGTACCAGTTTTCAACTTGATGAATCCATCCAGGGCCGGCGTTAGCAAGTTCCGGGCCCGCTTAGAAACACTTTTACTGGGCCCCACTCAGTGGTATGGAGAAATTATTGAGGGGGTGCATCAACTCATAACGATAGAAATCGGCGATGTTAAAAAGGTGAGACCCGAAAGGGTGACGTCAAGAACTCTCCAGCAGAGACTCCAATGGACTGCGCCGTAAAATCCAATAAATCAAAGATTTGCAACCCTCATCAACCCCCTCTCTAGACAGGTACCTCCCTGACCAGAATGGAGGTGCGACTGTAGTACCAGCCGAGAGGAGGGGTATCAAGGGCTGTGCTACATTGCATATCCAGAGTTGAAAAGTTTACAGTAATAGCAAAAGGTTCCATGTTTCCAGGCCAGGAATATTAGCCATAGATGTCCTACCCTTCGCCATTTGGTGGTATTCGTTTTGCAGTGCAACGTAGAAAACCGTGTCCCGTCACTCTCGTTTCTGGGGAAAATTTCTATGATTGCAGGCGGTTCTAATTTTGCTAACAGTCCAGGTTAGTCCCTAACATTCCAATGCAATGCACCTGGCTTAGAAGCAGGATCATATGTTTATCCACATTTTGAATTTTTTTGCTCGCATGCCTAATCAGATGAACTACTTGACGAGATTCCTGCTTCGCTAAAATCAACGCTTTCGCAACAACTTTATCACTTCCCGTACATAAACTTCCACTTTGACTATCTGTCGCGACATAACCAGGATGACTGCCTACGTTTTCTCCACATTCAATGTGGTGTGCGGCATTGACGGTATATCCTCTGTGGTTGAAGTACTTGTCCAACGCAACTTTCCTATTTCTGCTTCGTTCTGTTTTTGCCTTAGCTTTAAGTTTCTTTTTGGCTGCTACTTAATATTTTCGGCCTGTGTGTTTTGGTCTTTGACTCATAATATTTAGCTTAGTTACAGACAAAATAAAATCTTAAATAAATAGCCCAACTTTGACTGTCAAAGGCAAAAACAAAACACCTGCCTATCACCTGTGTGTTTTGGTCTTTGACTCATAATATTTAGCTTAGTTACAGACAAAACATAATCTTGAATAAATAGCCCAACTTTGACTGTCAAAGCCAAAAACAAAACACCTGCCTATCACTAATACCTCACGCATGGAAAATGGTTACAATGGAAACACTTAGAGGACCGCATAAAGAAATGAAGGAAAACAAACTGTTTATTAGAGCAGGGTTTAAATATCCCGGAGAAAGTTGAAAATTATTCTCTCTATTAACACTAAAGAAATATATGAAGTGATTGTAGATCTCCCAGTAAGTTTAAACCTATTTCACAATTTTTCAAAACAGGCAAGTGCTATAGTAATCTGAAACTTCCACGAATGTTACTCCACTTTCCACCTTTTCAGACTTTTTGCAACTTTCGAGCATTTTAGGCTATATCTCAGAAATTACGAAGTCAATCTGTGAGATTGATGTCATAATCCTTTCATGATGCAATTTTCACTACAAGAACATCATGAGGCTTGCTTCACTTGAACCAAATTATCACTTCTGTTACTTTGCAAATGGTTTAACTGTTACTAATTTTCTGTTACTATCGCACCGTATTTTGCAGCAACTATTGAAATCTGACCTGCCAAATACGAAACCCTTTTATAAATGAAAGAGAAAATAGCTTCAAACCTTTAGCCCTCTCTGCCTTCACGTGGTGCTAGTGAAAAAACTGGCTACACATCACTAAAAACAATGACCATTCTTACTGTAGAATTTTGATGAGGCGTTAAAACCGCGCAGTTCACTTGGGTTTTCGTTGGCAACGAATTCCACGCATACAAAAACTGTGGGCCCCGCCAGGGTTTTTCTTAAGGTTTGACCTTTGACCTTGCTGACTGGACAGATATTTTGAGAGACCGCAACTGCTTTATCTAAATACCGAGATGATTGTAAAGCGAGGTTTTGGTGTACTTTGATGGTGGCAGTGAAGCGAGGCAACAGTGTATTTTGAGCGATCGTTGGAAAGTTTTGATAACCGTTTTGGTGTTTTAAATAACCTTAAAAAACACTGGGTCCCGCTACGGTACGACACACACAAGCACTACACACAAGCAGCTTCGATAGAAAGTGTAAGTTTGCGTAAGGAGTAGCGCGGGGCCTGCTTCTGCGCGGAGCCCGATAAGAAGAAATCGGTCAAATCGGCTTAAAACCGACCTTGAATCCATGATTGCTATACTCGAACAATGAAGAACGAAATATATGCTCAAGCTAGCAAAATCGTTTGAAAAAACAAGTTTTATAACTGACTTTCTGTCAAACCGATTTTGTCATGATGTAGTGTTATATCTCTTTGTGTCGCCATATACTGTTTGGTCTGGATGCATACGACAAGACAAAAGACACTTTAGGTACAGTATTTTATTCGAGTGCGTCCATACTAGTACCAACGTACATTGTCGCAAAAGCTACGTTTGTTTAACATATCCGAATGTTACCCGGAACATACAATCGTTTAAGTCTTCACTTCAATTAAACATTATGTTTCATATGTAATTAATGAGTGGGCTATAAAATTCCAACTTACATAGTTCTTTTTAAGTCGAAGTTGGCATAATGTACTCTTGAACAAATGTAGAACATGTCAAACGTCGTTGTAACTGACATCAAACATTCGTACTTCTGTTAATTGCCAAACACAGTATATCTAACTGACATAGTACAGGCGTTCATGAAGACTGACCTGTAGCAAACGTGTCTCTTCTCAGACAAATCTGCGAATGAGCAGCAGGTGGGTGACTGTGCTGTCATTGCAGTGTTCGTACTTGCTTGAGATTTCTTTTTCTTGGTTCTTCGTCTTGTGTTCCTGAGGCCAGGTGGGAGATGTTCTGGTCTAAGGCAGTTTTTGGTGGCCTTTTATAGCTTTGTTACTTATCTCTTTCTTATTTCTGCTCATGAAACTGACTAAATTCTTATTTTATTTATTATCTTGTTTCTTCCACAAGTTGCCTTC
>JGI24158J21664_10006466_pt1 | contig 15445 bp, 12 predicted proteins | sample Ectturendosymbi3_FD_21664 | JGI IMG/M metagenome (IMG submission 21664)
GGGGGGGGGCTATTCACACTCTTGTCGCTTCTCGCGGCATGTTCATCTCGTACACACACCGTAAAGAACGATTTTAACGTTACAACGGCGGCGGCGGCCTCGAGTGACTAAAACGCCACAATGCTGTCTGAGAACGTTCACAATCATGAGTTGGACGATCCTAAATATGATACGGGTCAAAGAAAATCGCACTCACTCACGCGGGTGACGCTCGCATACATAGGCGAGCAAGCGCAGAAATGTCGAAACACAACGTGCGACTGTATCATGCACGCAATTTCTTCCGACCAAAAAGAGCCTGCTTGAAACCCTCGGTCGCACGTTCCGGCAAACCACTAGCGTTCACGCAAGACATGTACGTTTAGAGCTCTGGCGAACGTCTCACAAGCTTCGCCACACTACACAACAGGGCAGCGAGCCTCAGGCGCATGCTCCATTATGATGCGGTGCGAGAGTAACAATAGCTTCGTGCATAGACAAATCGAACAATAACTCAACCTTATGAAGTACGGTTGCTAGTAACAACCGGGAAGAGCGGCGATGAATCTTATTTGTTCTTGCGCGCAAAGAAAAAAGGCGTGACAGGTTTAGTCAGCCAATGGCATTGTGCCATTGCAACACTTCACCGGTGAAACTTAATGAAAGCGGCGGCGTTACTACAATTTTCTCTTTTTTTGTTGTTGATGTGTCAAAATGTTTTAAGCAATCTTTGTGCACTGGTTACAACGTTAGGCGTTAACTAAAAATTTCTCATCAGCAATTTGGCTTCAAATAAAACGAAGCAGCTACATGGAGTGAGTGAAGATGAGATTCTGACCAAGACTTTCAATAAGTACCGAAGTCAACAGGCTTTTCAAAGACTGGTTTTCAACATGCTGCTGCGCATATGTGTTAGACCAGGCATCTCCACACTTTTTAGCCCAAGGGCCACAATAGCTGTTACAAAACGGTTCGAGGGCCGGACATTAACGTAATGTGATTGTTTCGGGACATGTTACATTCCACCAAACCAACAAGTTTTTCGTAAAAATATCAGTCTTTCATTATTGACCAAATGTCTTTTCGGCCGGGTGAAACGGCTTTGAAGGTCGGATGGAATCGAATCGCGGGCCGGATTTTGTCCCGCGGACCGTAGTTTGGAGACCCCTGNATAAGGTTCACACATTAAGGGAGGTATTTCTTCCTCGGGGAGACACATGANCAAAAGCCCCTCNTTCAGGAAAACATTTGGATGCTTTCTTGGGGCGAACTCCATCAGACAGAGCGATCACCGAGCAATTTTAGGAAAGCTATCATATGGCGNGANCTCGCTCTCGCCAATACGACAATAACCAAGACGGCATTTGCTTGAATGCAATACGAGAAGAGAATGCTTTGCGCAATCAAGCTGGCACGTGCAGGTTTTCCGAACTTGCGCACGCACATAGGCAACATTATCTACAAAATACGTTTTCTTCCAATGCAGGACCCGCATTTTTAGTCACATAAAAATTAGTGCGGAATCAATGGATTAGTCACAGTGTTGAATTTACGTCACGAATCGCCTCGTTGAGAATCATGACAAGAATCAGCTTCGACTACAACTAGTGGAGCTTTCACAATACGATGAAGTAGCAGGTCGTTTGAAAAAAAACGAAGGTAACTAAAGCACTTAATCCGACTCCATAGTTAAGCAGAGGCGAAGGTTTTGCGCTAATTGTTACGTCGTAAAGAGCAGCAAGATTGCGCGACTGATGTCGCCCTTTACACATCGGGAGAAAGCACGAGTGGACAATGGGAGGAGCCACAACTGCCCTTAGAACAATCGCACGAAACTTGAGGTAAATCTTGTTTGCACGTAAGGAAGGAAACATGGCCCTCTCTCTATATATATCTTACGAAACAGTGATTTGCTACACTTTGAAACGTCGGCGCAATGACAGATTTTCTACCGCGCAAGTGAAACGAACGTTAAAACAATTAACAGCAACAATTGGAACGATTGTGCTACACTGATAAAAAGCGTCTGGCGTTCGCCGGCCAGCTGCAGAAGCTACGAATAAAACGGATGCGTTCAAACATTTTTCAATCAATTCTTTGCGTCGCACCGGTTACTTCTCCGGGCGCTGCACTTGCTGCTTGTTGCGCCTTCGGGAAGCTCTCAATCGTTTCCATCAAGATTGGAATCACGAGGAAGAGACTGACCCGATCAGGGCCCCCACGGCGCCGAAGTAGCCCTCGTGCTCGAGAAAAAAGGCTTTCATGGCGCCGTCTGACCAGTACTCCATGGCGTAGGCGAGCAGACGCATGGAGATAGGATTGACACGGAGAAAATTGCCGACGAAGACCACTTTATCGACATTCTGGGAAAAGAGTTTAAAAAAAATTGGAAATGTGCTGATTTGACCTTTTTGGTGACGGCAGTTGGCGGCAGACCGAAGCTTGGAACCCGCTTCCCACCGGGACGGTTGAGATGAACGCTCTTACCCATGGAGCGCTACGGTGATTCACTCAGTGGTCGTAGATCGAACACCAAACCTTCCAATTCAGAATCGGGATCTCTGCCACTGAGCTATCGCCGTCCCAAGGTCATGATTGCAATTGAGAAAAAGTGCAAAACGAACTCAGTAGAAGGCGCTACAGGCGCTACAAGGCAGCGAACAAGAAGTATTCGCATTANATAAACACAACAGGTTGCACATTGATTCCTTGAGATCCCAGGATGGGTCGCAGTGGCTCGTTTCGACGCAAANAAATATTCGATATTTTTAAACAAGAATGAAAATAGGCCGAAACCTTTTGCTTTTGCATGTTCCATACTGGACTAGGTTTTAGAGCAGCAAGTTGAAACTTCGAACGAAATACGCTGTAGTTCATTGAAACAGAGGAAAACTTGAATGGCCAGCAGGACGGCACTTTAATAAGTTACTGAGCAGAAGTAATGCCACCTGGACCAAACAGATTTTCGACACAGAAAAAATGCTGCAGATCTATAAAAAATGAATGCTGTCAACAAAAACGCTTAAGCCGACTTTGATTCTCATTCCCACCCAGACTAAGTGAAACCTGCATAATGCTGTGCATATCAAGTTTTGTTTCATAGGTAGGCCAGTTTTTAGCAATCGGGAGCTACTTCGCTAAGGGACCGCAAGACAAGCAAATGTTACAGAATTTACAAAAACGACTGGCGATGAATGCTTCGCTTATCTAATTTTTCTTACGTTGGTAGCAGGAATTTTCCCAATATGTTTTCGCTTAGATCGGGGTGGGCAATTGATTGGTTCGTGGGCTACTTTTGGAAGGCCGCGTTTAGCGGAGGGCGGTGCCATGTAATCAATGGAAATGGAAGCAAGTCTCTGACAAGTTAGCCTCAGCACTAAGCTTGAAGAAGTTTCAGATTTGAAGATCTTTTTCTGAGCGCTTTCGCGGGTCACATGTGGCCCGCGGGCCGCCTAATCGCCCACCCCGACTCAGATCCATTATTTGTTTGGCTTTTTTGAACAAGTTTTTCGCCCACTGTTTTGAACACATGGTCAATGACAATCGGAGACATCAGCAACAATTTAAAACCAAAGACACTGTTCGATATGACCCAACAGCGACCAGCACTCGTGACAATACCACTTTGTTTTATCACGATCGCGATGACTTATTACGACAACAAAAGGATTCGTTGCAGCAGGAAAACAGGAGATCACGGGACGCTCATGCGCCAGGAAACGTCAGGTCAGAACCGTGTTTTTGCTGCTAACTTTTTGGAATAATACCAGAAGCAGCATTTCCCTGCACAGCAGTCCTAACTTATCATATCTGAGCATTTGTTTACAGTTGGCGGGTTGGTTCAGTGGCGTGTTGGTCACGAAAGCAACCTAAAGGGTTTTCACTTACCCCGACTAACAGCGACTTAGTTTATGAACCTTTCAACCCAATTCGTGGCCCAAGTTCTACCAATGCTTCCCATGTTTTCAGCTGGTGTAACAGGTGAAGTCATGCGAAGCCGCGTGATTTTGAAAAAAACTTGAAAAATGAACGTCGTTGGGAGCGGTCCTTAGTTTTGGGCGCATTGCACAGGCGGTTGTCTGTCAGACGATCCAAAAACTGAGTAAGCCTGCTGTCTCCTAAGACTACTTCACTGACTATCGTGCTTTTGACCGAGTGGACCGGCTGTTAGAATTAGGCTATCAGAAAGACTTTGCTTTCAAAGGTAGTTATTGAATGTTAAACAGGACAAACATAACCCTTGCAATACATGATTTAGTGAGCAGCGCTTTTAACAACCGGCAAAGATGTTATTCCTCAATTGTTCGCTTAAGGAGGAAAGCCTTATTTATTAAACAAAACTGTTTTGTTTGAAGACAGTGATCGGTAGACTTTCGTTATGATGGCCCAAACCGCCCTTCAAGGCGTAATTACAGATCCAAGCAAATTTTTCAAGGCCCTATTTCAAACTTGCAGTATGCTGTATTCGGTCAACTGTTACACAAAAATGCTACCTTAATATTATAAACTGTATAGTGACAAAAACAATGCTTTGTGAACGTCAAACAATCAATGTTCCATAGTTGTTGCAGTGGCTTATGTTTTAGCCCACACAACCGGCGAAGGAGTGTAGTTCTTACGAACCACGCCGTCAACAACAGTGTTGCGCGGACCGTTAAAAAGTGCTAAAAGGCTCACAATTGGGCCGAGGTCGACAGTTTGCCGACCACTGTTGTAAGATGACCGATGAAAAACCTTTATTTGACCGATGACAAAACCTTAAACCCTTGTCAGACTAACAGCATCAGATGTAACAACACCTTTAAAAACACAGCATATGCTGTACAGAGAGGATGAATCTACTTCGTAAAATGATTTTGACTGAGCCAAGTGACCCAAATCGGGCGTCACCATCAAGTGGACGTGCACAGCGATAAGGACCTTGGGAATACANTAATGCTTGCGGACGCAAACCACTTCGAAAAGAAAACCGCGCGCTGCAACCGCTTATCGCACCGAAGCGATAACTGTACACACCTGGGGAAGGTTAAACACGAAAATCGCTCACACGACAGCCATGCATGCAAATATTTACTCGTTTGCCGATGTTATTGGCAAAAGCGGCGTATTACCAGCATCGGCAAGGTCACTCAATCGCCAAGTGCCTAAACAACTAAAAGCACGACCTCTTTGCAGCTTCGTGATTGGCTGGTGGAAACACAACGCGTTGTTATCACGTCAGAAACAAAGCTCGGATGCTCGCTGACGTCAGCATCGAGAACGAACCTCACGAGCGGCCCAATTCATGGCGATGCTGCCGATGTTGTTGGTGATGGTNACGAGGGTCGCCTTGGCGAGGTCCTCCCTGGTCGCCTCCGCGCGGCAATCTTCCAGGTTCATCTTTCCGAAACTGCGCAACACGTCATCATGACACAGCATTTTATGCTTGCAAGTTAACAATTTGCGGCGCGCAACGCTGCAGATGCAAAAGCGAGAATGCTCGAAGCTGCTCTGCAACAAAAAACGACAACGCCAAGGATTTCTTGGCATCTTTCGCAACAGAAGGTGTGCGTCGAAAAGACTCGGGACCGACACAGCAATCGTTGTGAAACCATCGCTGGAAACGCGAAAAAATCTTCAACAAAACAACCAAGCACTGTTGACGACCAGAGCTCGATCGATACGACTTTTTGAGCTGGTAGCGATATCTTTTTATTTCTCATCGCCGATAACCAATAGTTTTGCGTTGCTCAAATCACAGTCAAAAGGCGCTGCAACGGGTAGTAAACCAACCCACAAAAAATGGCCAACACTCATAAATGTAAAAATGCATAGAGCGTTTGTATTTTTGCGAAAAATTTTGATTTCATATTAAATAATAAATAATATTGCTCAAGAAGCACAGCTTAATGTCTCTTATGAGCAAACATCGCCGATATTTATCGATGGAATTTTGCCAATATGATACATCGGCATCATCGTTACTTCAACCGATTTGTCGGTCGAGCTCTAACCATAACCAAACCAACCTTTACGAACAGACTTGACACGACACAAGCCAAGGTTAAAATTTTTTATGAACAATGGGGAACAGGGTAAATCTCGTTGCAAAGTTGTACCAAGGACAACAACGCGAAAAGTACGGATTTNATGACATTCTGTGCGAAGTTGCAAAAACACAACTGCGTCTTCGTTATTTGAAACAGAAGAAAATTCCTGCAGGAGAGTTGTATGATAAACAACAGCGCGAAATCCATTCAAATCAATATTTGCTAAAAGCCGACCCGAGCTGTTTTCATTGTCAGCTGATCTCAAGGAACGAAGTAAAGTGTCGAGCATCGAAACAAGCGGCGACATTGAGAGGAAAGCAGGGCGTGTTCGAGTGTACGTCACTCGTTACTACGGGAGGCATCTGGGCGAACACCTTAAAAATTTTAAGTGTCCCGGGAAAGGCGATAAAAACAGGTTTCAATTTTCTCTACTTCTCTAAACATAACTGTACAAAAAAGACGTAAATAAGCTGCATCTAAGACGCACTAATGGAAAATGGGTCCATCCGAGCATATGCTTGGAAAAAAGAAGTTATAACATTTTGTTCCACAGTTTACAGTTAGTTGCATTCGTATTCTCACGTACGCGAAACAATCTTATTCAATATTCGGAGCAAAATATCTGAACTGCTGTAAACTTTCCAGCTCTGATGAACCCGGAGTGTAATTGTACGTCACAATCGCGGCCACTGCAGCATTATTTGTGACATATTTTCTTTGTTTTCGAGCGAATCACTCAAGACTGACGTGAACGTTTGATGTTGCAAGAAGGTAGGGACGGATGAGCAACTAAATTGCTGAGTCACAGACTTGTACTTTGCATTTTTTTTGCTTCCAGCAATGCAGCAAAACCGGCATGAACACAATTTTTGTTCACAAGAACAAAGTCACAATTATTGCGGTGCAATATATTAAGTCTTTCTAATGTTCCGCCAGTTAAACGATATCGCATCTTGATAGTGATCAACTCTGTACTGGGAAATGAACTCTGGAGAAGTTGACCTGGTAGGTAGGCAGAGATCTTTCAAAGTCGTTTTTTTAAAAAAGGCAACGGCTCAGCATTGTTGCGCCACCAGCTCAGCGTGTCAGCGTTGTTTGATTGAACTTTTAATTTGAGATAGCTTGCAATTTCTATATTCTTCGATGACACATAACATGCAGCGCGAACGCGTGACGAGGAACGAAAGATGAAAAGAGCGAGAATAACGCGGCATTACGTTCGTCTTTTTTCTTGATCATTCGTTGCCGTTCGCAATGTTATGAACAGAACAAGCATGATATTGCAGCATTTGTATGATTTGATACGGATGCTGGCAAGCCTGCTTCTTGCCGATGCAGTCAGTGGCTGAGGATCCAACAACCCCGTCCCCCGCGAGAAGCGGACACCACCACTGAGCCATTGCTGCCTGGTGCTGGTCACGTGCTGCACATACACGTCACGTACTGCACATACAGGGCCATTCAATACTAATGCCCGTATGAAAGATAAAAACTGAATCGTCTTACCCGGTTTCATTTGGATTAGAACCGGATTTTAATTTGATTTTAAGATACGGGTTCTCTATTCCGAATTGTCACCGCTGAATGCAGGCACTAGGCGTAATCAGTCTGATATGAAACTCACTTGTGTCGCCACTTCAAGAAACGTTAATAGATGTCTGACTTCAACATGACAAACAAGTAGAAGCCGCAAATAGTTGCAGCGACAAGCGAAACGTTCTTTGACTCCGAAACACGTAAACAAACCAAGCAAGTCCTTCAGCATATTTTTACTTTCGTTGCATGTACAGTACGTATTCTGGCTTTCGCCGGGTGTCTTACTCTCGCTGTAGCTCAAGGCCATCTCTCGCATTGAAAAGATCCTTAATCACTGAGTAGATCTTTTCTGACAGTCGATTTATCACAGAGGTGATTATTTATCAATGACTAGATCTTTTGTAATAACCGCATTTGGGTTCGAAGGCAACGTTCAACTAACACTGGGGAAATATTTCAAAGTATCCATCATCCGTCTAATGCGGTTTTCGCTTTATTTCACTTCTTTGGGTTCTTGCGTACGTTTGGAAAATACAAACAGCGGATTTACATCGTAACACGTTTGATCACTAACGTACATACGTGCGACGCATAAATCTACGCACGTGAAAGCAACTAAATGGATTACGTGTGAACGATGGCCAGGTTACCTGGAGGCGACGACGGAGCCCGGTAAGCCGAACTTCGCGTAACCGGCCTTGCCGTAAATGTCGGACACGAGTTTGTCGACTTTCGTACTCTCGCCGTGCGTGGCCAGCTCGATAGCCTCCTCGAACGTCTTGCATCCGGTCAGAAGACAACACAGGCCGAGAAACGTTCCACCACCCAGGCTGGTTCCTGTACAAGAACTAAAACCTTTTGCAAATGCTGCGCACTTTTCGAGATTGTGGAGTGCTTGAAAAGTACAACAGACACAGGGGTTGTTACTTTCAGTTGTTAATCACGTGTCAACAAAAAGCGCTACGTTTGCAGCGGGTAACACCAGAACGCTGAAGGAACAAAAGGATCACCAACGCTGCAGTTTAATAGTCACCATTGAAAAAATCCGGGACTTGCTTCCAACGCTGCAAACACGTCACCTGAAACTCTGCAATAGCTGTCGGGAGACTTCACCAGCAGGACGCTGACACCAGAGCCGACGTTCACAACAATGTACGGGTAGGGGTCGCGAAAATCAAAAGGTTCTTTCACTATCGGCTCAGTGTCCAACGGATTCTTGATCGAGAAACACTCGGAGTGGCCGTTAACGTCGCTGTTATGGTCGACGTAGTGAATTCCTGGTCAAAGATGTGAACGAATTTTGTTTCACTGCCACCCCGGCAGAACATGCGACTTCATTCAACCATCTGCAGCAGTTTTTCTACGACAGTTTCCAGCAAAACTCACTTATGAATAAATAGCAATATACGTTTTCAAACAGTCATTTGAATAAGATGAAAAGCAGTTTGTTAACAATGCAAACTGCGCCAGAAACTGAACTATCACTCTTATCGAGGTCGAATCAATTAACAAAACAACGATTCGATCCATAGCGATAAGCTTTTTACAAATGTTGTTCACCACAGGTCCGAATACAAAAGTTCAGCAAAGTTCTGTCAGAGACACGTGTCATTGCACGGGTTCCTTACATTGTGCATAAGCATCGAGCAACAGGACAGACTGCTTTGCAGGTGTAGCAGGCTCAGGATACCGCAGTATATTGATGCAGTACGACTGCTCCAGGCAGTATGTCCTGTTTTCATCATTTCTTGTTTTGTTTGTTTTGTAAGAAATGTTCTTATAATCTGAGCTTTGTCACTTATCTAATTTAGAAATTAACTATTGTCGTTCATCAGACCGTAATTTGTCCAAAAAAGAAACGATTCAAGTAGCTGCACATACCTTTAACTAGACAATCCATTTCATCCAGTTTATTCAATCCAATGTTTACTTCAGACAAAAACGACTCTTCAAACTTGTAAGCGCCACCGCCGGTCGCATACATCGTATCCAGCAACGTGGCGAACTGCTTTTCTTGGGCCATTTTCACGAAGTTGTCCATTTGTTCAGTAGGAAACCGAATAAAGTGAAGGTTTCCTTTGTATCCTTGAAGTTCGATGTTCTGCCATAAAAATTAATGATGCAATAGTGAAAATAAGAGGGAGGAGGAACTCACCATTTTACGCTGATAAGCACAAGGTCCAGATACTAGATATTGCGGACGCAGCCGATATATTTAATCATGGCAAAAGTTACCCACAAACAACCAGTGCTCTTGTGAGAGAGAATTCAAGACAGAGTAGCTTTTTCAACATAAATATCACACCAGCAAAATGCTTCTCCAGTGTCAAGGGCTGAGCAGTCAAACAGACCTGCAATGTGTGAGGATGAGAATTTGCTGCAGGGCAGGATCGCTAGACTTTTTTCACAACGTGCCGCATAATACACTGTATTTTATGTTTGGGCGTCAAAACGGTAGCCGTGACAAAGAAGCAAAAAAATTAATCAAGTCGCAAATGCACTGAATTCATGAATTAGTGGCATGCAATGCACAAGAAGAACGCATGTAGACAATCTTCAAGGTTACAAAATGATTAATAAGGCAACACAAAAAGGTTGGTACATCACACAACGCACATGCTTCAACCTCATTATCCAGGTTGCTGAAAACTTTGTGAGATTTATGATAGGTTTCAAGACAACGCCAATGTCAGATCATAGATAAAAAAGCTACCAGTGAAAAAAACATGAAGCGGGAACTGACAGCAAGTGAAAAAAACACGATATGAAGAAAATCACAAAAACAGAAGCTACATGACTCTGCATGAAATACATGAGCCTACTTTATTTTAATCATGTTCAAAATTCAATAAAATATGTGTGACCAAACTAAACTGAGTGGTAGTAGGGATGCATAAAATGACTTTGTGGAACAGCTTCAGCCTGTGCTTCGTTCTGATGGCATTGCTGGAATTCTTTACATTTTTTATTTACATGTTTAGCTCAGGCACACAGTCCACAACAAAGAGACTGTCCAAAAATACATAGGTACAAAAATACTTAAACAGAATGCATCACAGGGTAGGTCTTCGAACCAGGTGAAACATTGTAGAGACATAAGAGACACTAAGTTTCTCTGATAATTGCAAAAATTTGATATGCATAACTTAAAAATCCAGCTTAGGAAGTTGTAGTATGGCATAGGGTCACAAATAAGAAGTTGCTATTTTGCAGTATGAATATACAATTCCCTTTGATTTTGTATATAGCGCAATACAGGTTTTTCTAAGTGACATATAATTTGAGAAGTGCATTTTTCACATACTGCAGGAACAAAAACTTAAATAAAAATTTCCAGAAATCTTCCCAGGATTGCAGATTCGGAGGTTAAATGTCTGACTCCAGCTCACAGCTTCCAAAATTTCCGAATCCGCCTCCTTAACATGAAGTGAATGAAGTTTAGCTGTCAACAGCTTTGTAGCTACTAGCAATCAATGAAAATCGCAGTGCACAGCAAGAACTTTCTGTAGCAATGAAAGTTCCAAAAGAAATTGTATCATTTCAACAGGCGTGTGTATGAGTTAGGCTTTCTAACTTAGGAGTGCGATGAAAAAATAATTCAATTGGACGTCCAGAGTCAGAGACAGATAAAAAAAATCCGACTTCGACCTCAAGTGTTCTTGGAAGTCTGACTGCACCCAAAAACCTCCTACTCCTTGCAACTCCAGCTCCACAACCCTGGTCTTCCCATGATCTTTTCACATGAAAACGTTAAATGTGAAAGTAAGAATGCTTTGAGAAAATATTTTACAAGCCAAGATTTCTTCATTTTTTGTTTTATAGCAAATAGCTCTTCAGTTTCTTGACTGCTAATGATGATATTCACATTACCTGTCAGATTTCTGATTCAGAAGTGGTTGTGGCAACTTTATTAGGGTACATGAATAAAAGAAATGTACACTTTTACAAAGTGATAACAAATTCTACCTTAACAAAGAACTGGCACAAATACAAAAATCTTGGCTTAAATATATGGTACATTTTCTACATTTAAAAGTCAAACCCTCTTCGTTTTACCACATAGATATTGAGTTAAGATCATTAACAAGCATTATATACTTAAAGAAAGCACTGCTGCCAATTAGTGAACAATTTGAAAACAAATACACAACTGAAGAACAAGTTGCACCAGCTGAATGTTACACAACAAATTTGCTGTAATTTTAGTTCATTATTGAACCAAGATTTTGACACGCACTGCAAATCAAACCCAGCCACTTCAATACTGACTGCAGAACAAGTTAGAGAAAAAAAGTCAAAAACCTGCAACATGAACTGTTGGCATTGCATTCTTCACTATTTTTATTGTCTTGTTGTTTTCATTTGTTGTTCTAGTTATTGGTGGTTGGTTCTGAGATCTCATATCAAAACAATTTTATAGCCTGTGCTGGTCACCAAAGCTTGTAAATAAATAAAGATTGTTTACAAGACTGGAAAAACACTGACATCTTACCTTTAATTCCAAATGAGAATCACGGACACCTGTACCACCATATGCTGTATTAGACGTCAAATATTTTCGTATGGTTTTAAGAGATTCTTTTTCTTGTTGTTCTTCATCTTGTGTAAAATACAGTGGTTCAAAATACACCAATTTCACTAAAGTTCCACCAATGTCTATCCCAAACCATGGAAAAGGATGGCGCTTCAGTGAGGCTTTTCTGGATCTAAGTTTCTTTGAACTAGAAGTCACTTGGGCATCATTGACACTGGAACTATTGCCATTCATTTTGATAATTTGTTCTTAGTTGCTTGCTTTTCTTCAAAAGTGATTGACAACGAACACAGTAGAAGAAAAAAAAATGTGCATAATAAAAAATTATCTAAATGCACGCAATTCAGATACATAAGTCAATTTGCTAATTGTTTTTACTTCTTTCCTAAAAAATGTAAAAACAGCATGATCAGTTCTCAACCTGTTAAGTATATTTTGTAATTATAAAACAAAACACATAAGCAGTGGCAGTGTATAAATGCTACTTTTGGGTCAAGGAAATGTTCATAGAGGTATAAACACATAATTCAAAGCAAATTTTTTTCGTTTATTTTCATACTCATTTTTACTCTGGGGAGCTGCATGTGCTTATCAAGTATTACCATTCAAATTTTATGTCACACATGAGTGATTTTGATGACTACCCATTTTATTTACACCAAAATTGGGGTAAGCTCATGGATTTTTTGAAATTTTTCTTCACAAGTGAAGGCAAGATACTTGAGACCTCTTGTCAAGTCTTAACAACAATTAAATGATTACAGTGAGAATGACTTAGTTTGAAATTTAGTTGATGACTTTCTTGCTAGTCTTTACGCTTCATTGACTACAAAAAGTAGTCATTTTGTATGGACCATAACTGTGCAAAACCTTAACCAACTTCAAAAAATTTTGTTTGTTGGAATCAGCATGAAAAAGTTTTTTCTGTTTATTATATTTCAGGAAGATCTGAGGTGATGCCTTGGTTTTTCTTTTTTTTTGGTTCATTTGACATGGAATGCCCCATGCCCTTATGGGTCTACATGTGGCCATGGCCACGTGTTTGAGATTCCTGGTCCAGAGTTAGATTTAGGGTTACACTAATCCAAGCGTACCAACCTTGTCACATGACCAATTAAACCAATCAGGTTCGCCTAATGGAAAAATAGCCCCAGCAGTGTTTTGCTCTGATGGCAAAATATGGTTTATTCGTGCATTTTTCTGACTCAAATCACGAAATCACATGAATGCAGCAAGAGGAAAAATTAACATCAAAGATTGCAAATTTATGTTAGGTTTATAAGAATATAAATACATCAGAAGCTTCAGGTTTCACAGTTTAATCATGTGCTTACATGTTGAATCACAAAAAGTCAGACATGGGGTAATCATAATCGTCAATTATAATCGATTACAGTTTTTTGAGTAATCGTAATCGATTGAACAGACCAAAAATGAAATTTAATCGTTTACATAGCCAATTTAATCGCAATCGACGATTACTTATGCAATTAAACTTAGAAATCTTCACCTTACATCAGCGTGCGGTGAATCGTGGTTTGGTGACAGGGTTTCCTCCTTTATCATCCTTTTTTAATGTTATGTTTCAGCGGAGACTATTTACCTGTCTGTGTGCTTTAAATCCAGACAATCCAGGGGCAAGCACAACGTTTGTATCTATAGTCTCACTTTGGTCTAGTTAGCCTTCCTGTTGGCCACCAGAGATAGTGAATCTAGTCTAGTGAGACGTAGAAACAAAAATACGAGCTTTTCTTAAAAACAGGTTGATATTTCAGCAACTGAGTAGCAGGGAATTATGAGAGGTGTGCATTTTATTCATATTCAGAGTGAACTTAAGAAGGTAAGAGCTGGAGTAGGCTATGCATATAATTAGTGCAGTAATTTATATACAGTAACTTAATTTTTTTTCAGAGGAATAAGGTAGTTCAATCCAAGTTGAAAGTACCTTCCACAACATTGGTAACAAGCATGTCAACCATGATCTACCAGATACTGGTAAAAAAAACTAAACAAAACCTGTGAGGTTTTGTTGACCATTGACTTTTAGTCCATAGACAGATGCGCAGCAGTATTGGCATCACTGTTCATTTCATTTCAAATTAAAGGCTGTCCAATGTTATGCTGACTTACAGACGATCATAACCAGGAGTTAGAAGAAATAGCTAAGAAATGAATTTTCAGCGTTACTGGACAAATGTGCACACCTGATAGATGTCACTTGCCTTACAAAAGACTTGAAGCATTGATGTTTATCAACTGTAAGAAAGATTTTAAACATTGATTAATTATTTTTGTTTAATCAAGATTTAAAGTGCTTGTTGCAATCGAGTAACTGATGGGAGCATTTTCAGTTGATTTGGGGTTTTAGTATAGCCATCCACACACGGATTCACCATCATTTCTTATGTTTTTCTCTGAGTGACTAGTAGGTCCCTTACAGAGGCCAATGGGCCTGTTTCAGCTAAGTTTCTCCTCTAGCTCAAACCTCTAGTTATACTGCTGGTTTACTGACTGCATGAACATCTCAATAAATAATCAATGTGTTTTTTATTTTTTCCCATACTTGATCCTTACAGATCAGTAATTTCATTTGTTGCATTAATTCATATCATATGTTGTCTGAAAATATACTTACATCAAATCATGCAAATGGGTTTCGTGATAGTTCAGAAGATGTTTCATGACAAATGTAATCGTGAAATTTTTAATTGAAGACATTTCACAAGTAGTAAAAAAATAACAAAATGCATCGAATCAATGCAAGGTAAAATGAGCAAAAAAACAATAACAGCAAAAACAGTGGGGAAAAGCATGCCTTTGTACCGGGGGTGGGGCGAGCAACCCAACTGTAGAGGTAAATGATAGGAGGGAAAAGGGTCATCAACACAATATTTCAGAAAGTGACAAGTATATAAAATGAAAATCAACAGGAATTCTGGCAAGATAGCAGGCCATTTTTATATTGTTTTCCAAATGAATAAAGCAAAAGCGATTTCAAATTTTCAGAAATATCAGACCAGTTTTTAGACCAATATACTTTATAATAATAATAATATTTCATTTCAGACACACTGTCCTTATCATAGGCACAATCATACAATGCAGGAGCACAGAAAATGGTTAGCTATAACATTCATAGTTGGGGACGTCAATACTTGCCCTAATAACAATTTTGGTGAATTGTTATCCCAATTCTGCTTGGAACATGAATTGAAAATATCAGATAAAATCATTCTTCCAGTTGATTCATTCATCTATGTTAGTGATACTATGGAACATGCAGCTGGCTGGACCATGTAGTTTCATCAAAATCTGCTCATGACTCTATCCAAAACATTGAAATATTACACCAATTCATTCTCTCTGA
>JGI24158J21664_10006467_pt1 | contig 15443 bp, 6 predicted proteins | sample Ectturendosymbi3_FD_21664 | JGI IMG/M metagenome (IMG submission 21664)
GAAAAACACTGCTCTATGCAGATCTGTTGCTTCAAAAAACATTTAATCTGATGTGAATTATGTTAAAAAAATACTTAAATGCCTAATTGCAGANAGCAGCTCGGGCTCTAATGAATGAGCCTGAGTAAAGCGCGAGCGAACGAAGTCGAGAGAACGCTGGCTATGACGAACGATAGTTTTTGATTCAGGTCACCTGCAACATGAATGCGAAAGGCCAGACATGGAACGAAAATACTTGAATAATAACAGAGCCCAACACATAGACCCAAGTTAACAACCATAATCAGTGAAATGTGTGGAGCCACAAATATAAAAAGAAATCAAGCTTGCATTTTACAATATTATAAATCGTAATCAAAGAATCTGACTAAGCCGACACCACTGATTCAGTTACTTTGCACAACTAAGAACTTTTTGCGGAGTAAAATACCTTGCCGATAGCGCTTGCCGCTATTGCGAATCGTGAAGGAAGTACGCTTTTGAGTGGAATGCCTCAACCTTTGGTAACCTGCAGTATGATGATGGAGGGAGTGCGCTTTCAATTAAACGGCTCGACTTTGCATTAATGTAAGATTTCATAGTCTGACCGAAATGTGCCGTGACCGAAACGGCCAAACCGAATCGGCCAGACCGAAACGGCTCAGACCGAATCGGCCAGACCGAAACTGCCAGACCGAAAACTGCCAACTCCGAGGTTTAGGAGCAGGCAATTTTTGGGAGATCAAAGGTATTTTGCCTAAATTTACCCAAACAACTTTTATGCGAATTTTCTGTAGCTGTTGGTATTATATTTTTCTCTACCATGTTGCCACAGACTTGAAAATAGAAAATTTGGTTCTTAATAACCCAAATGAGAAAAAGAAAGCTAGGCTATGCAAGAACATTGTCAAAAGCCAGCTGGTTCTGTATTCTTGAGTAGCTGCCTCACAGTTCTAAGGTCAGGGCCTCAATTTTCAGCCCCAACTAGGACCGATCCGAAATCACAATCCCGAACCCGGCCCGATCCCGACATTTATTTTTAAAGCCCGATTTAGGCCCGAAAGCCAAATTTACCGAGTGAGTCAAAGTATGCGGAACTACGGGGTATCAAAAAACGTAGTGTACGGGTGTAGCTGCAGGTAGGCTACACGGTTTTATCACACTCAAAATAGCAACCACCTTGACCAAAGCATCGGCTCAAACAAGCACAAACATAGGTGGTTAGTCAACGATAAAAGTGTGGAATGTAATGCTTCTCAAGAAAAAGAGAAACTATCACGAAACTATCCACGATGCCGCTATAGGCCTAAAAGAAGCTATGTGGGAGAGCCCTTTGGGCATTAAAAGCCGGTTTGTAGGTCATTGTTTCTTTAAATCAAGCCAAGAGTCGCTTAAGTGATTGATCTCTTCGACGCAATGCCATGGCGTGCTACTTTCCTTACCGTTATGGTCTTCTCAGAAAGAGCGTGAGTTTAATCCGAGCAGAGAACAAACGAACGCAGCTGTGTTTGCAAACAAAATTAGCTGAAGAAAAATCACAATTACTTCACTCACAGAAAGAATCGCAGTGTCCGGTGAGTACAGCAAACGTATGACAGAAAAGAAAAAAATTGTTACTCTGAATATTATAAAAAAGTTTTGTATGCAGGCCCGAAATCGGCCCGAAACATTTTGACAAACTTAAGCCCGAACCCGGCCCGACCCGACGAAAAGCCCGGCCCGACTTACAACTCTGCCTGGCGTTACCAACACGAAATCTGATTATGTGAATAAAACTAAATTTCATGAATAGTTACGACATAAATTGTTGACGAATATTCTCGAACTGATCTTTTACCAGCAATTGACTCTATACCTACCACAGGTTGCTGGAAGCCCCCTTGGATCTTGAGGCCTGAGGCTTAAGTCTTCTAAGCCTATAGATAAATCCGGCCCTCCTGCTCGTAGCACTAGCATGCAAAGTGTCGAATATGAAAAAACTTAACAGTCTCTAATGGCCAGAGCACGCCATGCTTAATTAATTTAACGTTGGTTCATGAACTTGCTATTGCAGGATCAGCCGATGAATTAACAGTGCCAAGAGTGTTTAGATTAGACATATCGCGGTGAGATAATAATTGTGGCAACCAGTGGCGTTTATGCGGAGGAGCGAGGGTGAGTGAATAAACATTTTTTCAACCCCATCTCCCTGCCACTTGAATGCAAAGAAGTTATAGAAGAATCGTACCATCCAGGATTCAGCAAAGCATCGTTTTCCCACGAGTCAACTAGTTTGAATACGTAAACCATGACTTGGTGATTTTTAAAGGAATATTCGTAGAGAAGTGAGAGTGTGAAAAAATTATCCCGCGAAAGAAACAGGTTGGTAAGTTAAAGGCTTTTTGCTGTGGGAGCTGTTATGGTGGTAAGTTTTACAAAGTCGAAAAAACATAACCTTTCACCACAGCTATTTTTAAAATGGTACCTGTAATGATGCAAACTTTATTTATCAAACCATCTTGATAACGTCGTCGTAAAACTAGGCAGCAAGTGTCATTGCATTTATTTTACTCACAATATGTAGCATTTACGCACACCATTCCGCTGAGTCACATCGTAACGCTCGTTGAAGCAGAGCACACGTGCATATGATATGATGTGTTGTAAAATAGTTCAAGCGCACTCGTTGGTAATGGCTCATGCTTGACTGCAGTGATCAGAGTGACGACAGATGACGTGATTTCCAAGATAAATAAAATAGGCCGGTGGTGAAACATTGCAGCTCTGTTAATGTGCATGAGTACCCATGAAGCAAGCAGCCTGGAGCAAGCAACTTTTGTGGTTACATGTACTTATAGATCAGCGATTTAGCAGTGTGAGATTTATGGATACACCATTGAAGCTAATTTATAAAGCGCCCTTGGTGTATTTCTTTAACTCTCTGAGGTGGGAGTATTTATCTTGCGAAGTTTTGGGACATCAGTAACTTCAGGATCAACTAGAAATCATCGTGGATGAAGAGCGTCTGCACACAATTTGGCAATGCTCTCTTCGCTAAAGGTTCGATATTACTGTAGACTCGATAAATGAGAAACAATCTCATTAAAATGAGTTTACTGCAGATCTAATTATGCTGCGTCGTATCTCTTATAGCGTCTGATTTATCTTGTTCCTAAGCATGCCACAATCTTGAGCAAGAAAGTTATATTGAGGTAGCATTCGTTCATCGGTTTGATATAAACTCTATAAGAGACAGTAACTACAGATGCACTCTATAAAAGTAACCACTTTACCTACGAATTATGTCTTCATAATTAACATGACCACGTTTTGTTGGCAGTCATTTGCTAAATCTTTTCAGGAACCATCGGTTGGTTAGATGTTGCATATGAAAGCGAAAGATTGCGGCACAACGTAACAGAGAACTGCAGTAGATTGGGGAGAAAGAAAACGACTTTATTGTCGGTGGAAAAACTTTTGTACAGCTCTTTCATTGGTGTCAGCGAAATTCTCATAGAACAAGTGGATTAAAGTTTCCATCCAGCTGCAGATGTAATTGAGAATGAGCTGCGCACGTAGCTGCTCATGCCAAATGAGCAGTGAGATGTTACCCGTGGCAAGCCCAAGCAGAGGCGGATCACTTTCAACTAGGGGACCGTTGGGGAAGCTAATTGGGTTACCAAAATAAAGCAGAAATTTATCGACGGCAAGCAAAATTTTTGGAGACACAGGGCGGCCATGCAAATTTCGGAAGGGCACGGCTCCTCATGGCCCCTAACTCCGCCCATGGGCCCAAGTGCCAGGAACAATTTAATAAAATCTGAATGGAGCAAAGTTTCAGATAAGATTTTTGAACTTATCTTTTATACTAAAACTTAAAAACAGGACAATCTTTATATATTGTCGAGGTCCAAACATCAGTTACAGTTTAAAGTTTACGTTTATGTTACATCAACTTGTGACTTTATATCTACTTCACTAATATAACTTTAAGCGTTTTGAAACCAAACATTATTATGTTAATTTTTTAACGATATGAGTTTAAAACTCTTTTCCGTCACCTAATACGTAGCAATAAACTGAAACATCATTAAGCTCATATCTAATTGACCAGTTGCCAACTTACCATACATAGCACGAGCAACAGCTATAGCTGTATGTTGTTGCCTCATCAATATGTAAGTATCAAAATGTATATGTGTTCCCTACCAAACTGTACAAATATAAGAATTCTAATCAAACCGAAGTTTAAATTAATACAGTATTTTAGTTAGCAGAAAAGAGTCGTGGGTTTCCTCACTTCAGAAAGAAAGTAAAGTATTTATCTTATCTTTTTAAGACGTATTAACTGGGGACCGCCTTCACCACAGTAGTGACTGGAACTTTAGCAACCGCTAGAACTTTTTAACCTGACAGCGTAGGTGTGCACCTGTCACCAGCTAACCCACTAGTTTCACCAAGCCTGGTGACTAAAGGCATCTTAGATGCTACACTGATAACAAACAGTGCTCAACCATGGTCGGGGGCGTCGTGCTAGCTGCAAAGATTTTGGGAAGCCGTGAAGAGATCATCAAATATTAAGCACATTTCCGTAATTTTTTTCATGAAAAGAAAGTGAAGATCAAAAAAGGCCATTGAATTTATTTTGGACATTACTGTTAAAGCTTTGGAGGTGATGGGATCTCATGGACACGACCAGGAGCGTAGGTGCCCAATTGGAAACCATCCGCAGGGGCGTTATGCTTCAGGCAGTAGCGCAGCCAGAATGAGAGCGAAGATGCCATGCCCCACTCCCCCCCGAAACAAAGCTAAGATTTTTCGCCGGTGCTTTTTATCAATTTCAACTGTTCGAAGATAGACGCAACAGTCAGACGTACGTAAGTTGACCTGTCCCTCCCGAACCATGGTTGAACATTGTTTGTTATCAAGTGCAGCATCACTAGCTGCGGGGGACGGCAAAATCTACCTACCCGATCTTAGAACTTTGCCGTCAGAACAAACGTCCAGTTCTTGGTCGGCAAACTTTTCCTCTCCTGCGGAGTTATTGACGCATAATGGATGAGCGCTGGTAAAGGCTAGTTGGGATTTCTTTTCATTGTTACCCAATACAAAAAAGAATTGATGTTNTGCGTACGATTGCCAAGTAAGGGTACGGAATCCGCTAGTTGAGGTACCAATGCGCTGTTGTGAACGAACTTTGAACCAGGGCTGCGGAGCCGAAACCCAGAGTCGGAGCGCCGGAGCTGGGATTTTTGCCTGGAACCAAAACGCAAATTAAAAATCAGAAGGAGCCGAAGCCGGAACTCAGTTTAAAATAGACCGGAGCTGGAGCTAGAGCTATTTGAGAGGTAGTTACGAGTTACGACACTAGACTGCAACAATGGATCTGCAAACCTTTGATGTTTCCTTGGTTTGAACAATGGTTCTCAAACACTCTTCTAAGAGCCCAAGCATCCTTTGTGAGGCTCTTAGTAGTCTTTCAGTAACGCCATATTTTGTGCAACAAACTTAGTGCAATAAAAAACGCGTCAATTGACTTGTGTTAAATTTCTTAATGCGGTTCTCTAACAAAATTGTGGGTCTGGATTTGGCTCTCTGCAGCGAAATGGTTGAGAACCACTGTTGTAGAAGTAAAAAAAACGTTAACTGCCACAACATCGTACTTTCTAGTAACAATGATCAAATCGGGTTTGTGGTAGAGTAGCGATCTGAAAGGAACTGAGCTATATTGCGTGGGTATATACTATCCATAGCTTTTGCAGCAGTGTAATCATTCTGTTAGCAGCGAGTATGATTAAGATATGACACCGTTGCAGATTTTAAGCGTGCACGGCAAGGCACTGCAAAATAGGAATTTTTATNAGAAACCATTAGGCTTACCAGCAAGGTTTGCCAGATTACTGGCAAAATTCACTAGGAAACTTTACGTTTACTAGCAGCAACATGAGCTTGACAGCAGAGTACTTACTTACGATCTGCTTCGGTGTATTATATGAGTGGAAAATACGTTTTTCACCAAAAATGAGGAAAAGTTTCGCGTAGAATACATCGAGGGGACCCTGGAAATGGGGGGACGAGGCAACTGTCTCGCTCGCCTCCCCTTAAACACACCACTACTCACAAAATGTATCAAAAATGATCAGGCAATGTTATTCTAGGTAACAGCGGCAGGTACTGCTCCGTCTGTAAATTACAGGAGGGGACAGAATATGGATTGGCAACAACTTCACTAATTTCTAGTGTTTTATATTTCAATTTGGGACGTTGTAGATTTGTTTGGCAGGGCTAAGCTCAAAAAACCGTGACGAAGGGACTGAATTTNGGGCCCCCTGTGACAGCGTGGGCCCCGGCAATTGGGGGTATGGAGGGTGGCTGATACGGCACTGACCATTACCGCCAAGACGACGACGTTGGTGCCTACGGTTCGAACTTGAACCCGACGATGGTCAGTTTTAGCATCAGGTGCCGCATGGAGCTTGATGCGAGTGTCCGCCTCCTCATGACTGTGTGGTGCCAGATAGCTTTCATTGTTATGTCTTGGAAAGCAGATGACTGCTTCACCATCAGTGACTACAGGCTTCTTTGTCTCGCTTTCGAAGAACTGCACCAGCACAGCAGACCGGAAGGTGAATAGCTCATCTTTGCTTGCGTCGACCAACAGGAAACTCTGCCAGTTTTCCTGGTAGGACTGCAGTGCCCACCAAACGCCGTTTTCATCGTTTCTCCAGTGTTGCTGTCTTCAAGGAGTCGTCTTTATAACTATCCCAAACGAGATTGAAACGTGATACACGACAAAGCTGACGCTCGACGTATGGGATGAAGACTTTGTGGGCATATTCTCCAAATGCCTTGGCAATGCCAGGTTTCAACATTTGCACAGTGGCTGCCCCGTCGAGGACAACAGAAGCAACAGCAAGTGCATCAGACACCAGTAAGTCACTTTTACTACCTAGGTGTAACTTGTCCATATCAGATAACATGAGAGGACCATGCTTAATTTTCATGGCGGAAGAACTCATCCAGGTTTTCGTCAAGATTCCGGCAGTCTTCACGATTTATTCATGATTCTGGCAGTGGGAAGTGTTTCAATCACTGCAGGATCGACAATTTCTTTTGTGTCTAAAACCAGTAGATCTAGACATCCTCCTCGAAATGATTCCCCAGCTCCTCAATGACGGCCACAAGTGATTGTACATCTCTTGCAAATGTTTTCTGTGCACTTGCTGTTTCTTCATGATAATGCGTCTCTTCACTAGCATTTAGATGTGTGTTCTCCTCCACGAACTCCATGATCCATCTGGCCACCTCTGGTCCGACGACCATCCAGCACTTGAGAGCAGTGGGGTTATCCGTCAGACCAACAACACCTCCGTCACTACTGACTGGAGGATTGTTTTGTTCATGCGCTTGGTCATGAGGCATTGCTGAGAAAGGCCTCTTGGTCTTCTGCGCGGTGAAGTGACCTGCCTTAAATTGCTTGTAGATCTCTGGGTGTTGTTGCGGAAGTTTGCCATGTCACGCAGATGTACTGGTATTCATCCAGTGTACACGTGTCGATTTATCTAATGTACACGTGTGGATATGGTTTGATATTATCAGGCTTCTGGTCATGAAGTCACAGTAAGTGTGACATCAGTACCGATACATCACAAACACAGATCGTTAAAAATTAGGAACGGGAAAGCGATCAGTCATTATTCCTGCCAAAACTGAGCACATTGCGTACACAACACGCCTGCACCGTGAAAGACGCCGTGGCATCTAGCACTCAGTTGTGTATAGTCTAAATTTACATGAACTACTTACATTTACAAAATTGTAGTTAATGTGTAAAATCAACCTAAATACAATATGTAAACTACCTTCACAGCTTTTTCATTTAGAAATGCACGTGACTTGGAGAATTGATCAGGAGCAAAGAAACAAAGTATCTTGAAACCAACGTATATGCTACTGATATGTCCAGTGTACCACATAATTTGATGAATCAGTCTAAAAATAACACATGTAAATAACATTTGTAATGTTTTCATTTGCAAATGCACGTCATAAGTAGCATTCATCAAATCTAAAAGACCTATGGAGAGATGGAAAATGACAGAAATTGCATGTTGTAAAGAAAATGGCGGCAAAATCTGGACTGGCTCCATATCTTGAATTGTTAATAATGCTTACGTTATTGTGTACAGAACGTTTAGTGGTTTAATGAAAATGTGAACAATAGGTTTGCTATGCTACAGGACTATAGGCAATTGAAGCGGCATTAAATTTAAAGTGAAGAATCTTAGCAAGTGGAATTTGCAATACTGTGGCTTGAAAATCACAGCCTCGAGTCTACCGAACTGAGCATGATTGTCATGACTGTCTTGTCACTCGTTTCAAAGGTGGTTTTTGAATGTTCGTCAGACATGACGCAGTGTCATTGGGTATAGCAACCCAACAACAAACAAAGCCACGGGATAGCATTTCAAGCTCGAGTCTTGACTTGCTGCTATTGTTCGTGGTGTTATCGGCGAGAAAATCATGGTCTGAGGATAAAAAGGATGATTCTGTTACAATGATTTGCCCAGGCCGCGCGGTTCTTTGACGTTACCAAACACGGGTGGGCAAACGTTTCAACAAATGTGAAACGCTGCTCTGGCAACGGAAAAACCATAAGCTTCAGGACGAGACAGCGCCCTTATCAGTTTTTCTAGGTTGTGCAAATAAAAGTTTATTTGATGTGACGGACGTGTAAACCGCACTTGGAGGGTCGGGAATTTTACTTATCGATTTTTGAACAGGCCATATTTATGCGAATTAGACAGCCCGTTGGCAGTGAATCTTATAAGTTGAAATCATGGGCGTCGTAAAAGAGGGCCTTAGCCGCCCCCGGATTGTGAAATTTGTCATTTTTCCATAAAAATTTTCTCAAAAAAGTTGTTTTCTTACTTCTGTAACAGGTAAAATGAAATTTTGCCACTTTTGGACCCCCTGCAAAATTATTTTTGACTACCTCTGGAAAATCCACTATTGACCTCTCCCTGGAAAAAATCTTTCCGACGCCCATGGTTGAAATCATTAAACCTTGTCCCGAAAATTGGATTGATTGTCAGTTGCTGCAGGTCCAACAACCGTTCACAATGAATNTGAAAGATATTTTACAGGCAAAAATGGCTGAAGCCGATATCAGTGAAATACTGCTGTTGACCTTTCTTCGTTTNAAAAAAACAGAATGCTTTGCCTCGTTCACGCAAAAGTTATTTATCTGCGTGCAATCTGAGCAATACAAAAGGTGTCTCTTGTCTGCGCTAGAAAAGTTGTTGAGTTTGAGTATGGATCTGAATGCTCGTTGTGTCTTTACAGAGATGGCGACCAAACCAACAGCATCAGAATAACCAGCGTTTTGTTGCTAGAAAAACGTTTACTGGGGATTTTCCTTTTTTTAACATAATGAGTTTTGGTGACTGGCTTGGATAATCCGTAAACATTCTGCTACAAGTTTTCATTAATATTTCAAAGTCGTTACCAATCAAGAATGTCTGATTTATCAGCAATTAAAATAACGGTGTAATTTACTTACTAGTTCATCATAAGCTCGTTTCTTCAATTTTTAATTTTATTTTTGCTTGTTCTTAGCATTTCGTGCTTACCAAAGCTGCATCACAGGCTTCTTTTTCCGCATGTTGGAATTTCGTGCTTTTTAGTTACTTCCGATGAAGCAGCTTTATTTAACTGTTGATGAATTTTTGCTTTAAGATAATTTCTTGGATGATTTAACAGGCTAAGTGGCACAGTTGGTTGAGCAAGCGCCACTAAACCTGGTAGGCTGGGTGCAATTCCCAGTTGGTCATTCCGTAGACTTGAAAAACGATGCTTGTGGCCTGTACAGTCTCGGCGTGGCCAGGTGCAATAGAATGGTTAACGCGACGTGATGTCACTGACTCGCCGCCAATGCAGCATTCACTGAGAAGGCAAACCTGTAGCCACACGGCGCAAGCATTGGAGACGGCGCCAGCATACCACTGATGACACTTGGAAAGGAATACAAAACCGAGTATAACGAAATTGAACGGATCTGATAGCTAATCTATTTTTATGTAGTTGTTTGGCTGAGACATATGGTCTATATCGCAGGGGTTAGTCAAAGAACACAAAGATACAAAAATAGTTAAAAACACAGTACATCACGAGGTAGGTGTTAGGTGACACACACACACACACACACACACACACACACACACACACACACACAATATTGAGTATGAACAGACGCTGAACCAACCCATCAGCAACTAAGCATTCAGTTATTTTCATTAACTTCACGTGGTTTATTTCACAGCTGCAGGTGTAAAAATAATGTTGCCAGTCTTTGCGTTATAATGCGTATGCCATTTCGTTAATTTTTACAAAATTTTTCACAAATACAATTTTGATTTTTGTTCTTTTAACGTCGGCGTCACATTCTTGCGTTTTCGACCAACATACTGGCAACATATTTACTTGAGTAAAAACTAAATTTCGGTTTGGTGCGACCAATCACAAAGAACCGCGAAATCTAAGGAACAAAACAAAATGGCTTTTCTGACTACTAAGGGTTTTAGAATCATCCTGCAATATTTTCCACAAAAACTGTGCCACATGCCACTTTCTCATCGCAATTCGCAGGTACGTTGCACATTTCCGTCAGATACGTGCTCAACCTTCTATAGTTTGTTGTTTTAAGCGCAAGCGAATCCTGGCTCAGGCATTGAAAAGCAAATATTTGCGTTACCAACCAAACCGGTGGGCGAGGCACACACATTGTATATAGGTAACGCTTGTAAGATCATAAGCCACTGTTTCACGCTCAGCAGTGCCAAAAAGTAGTGACTCGTTTTAATTCAGGTTGTGAGTTCGTTGCTTGGTTTTAAGGTTCCATCAGTCTGCATCGATAACGCAGCATTGAGATGACTATGAAAGCAGACAAGTGAATTTTTCGCGTAATGCCTACAAAAATTTACAACTTTCCAGATATAGCCTGCTGTGCTGTACGTGGTCTGCTTCAGTTGTAGGCCATAGTGCTGTGGGTTGCGTTTACATTAAGAGGCAAATCATGTTAAAACGTTAAACAAGTGGCGAAGATGTACTGTCGTTTCCGGTTGCTTTGTCTCAGTAGGTCTTTGTCAGTGGTTCTCAACCTTTTTTAATGATGTACCTTTTGGGCAATATTTTGTCTACCAAGTACCCCTTGACTGCAATCATGAGTACAACAATTAGAGTTGTACTTATAATTATTGTACTTCTACGTTAGAACTTTATTATGAAGACACTTAAAATAGTCGTGTACCCCTTGGATCATCTTTGGGTATCCCAAGGGATAGGCATACTCCCATTTGAGACCACAGGTCTATGTTGTTTTTGTATAGGTAGAGAAGATTTTCAAATGCGAATAAAAATAACAATATAATTTTAGTCAGATATCTTTGATGCTCTTTCAAAATTTTGTTGGTAATTGATCAAGTGCGCATTAGACATGACAACGCTGTTTTGGCTTACGTTGCTGCAAACAAGTGGAAAACTAGGGGGTTAGTGTTGGAAAAAAATAGAAGGTATGTTATTACTGCAATGTATCTTCATTACATCACCTTTTTGCTGAAATATTAGTCACAGTAGAGGTGGTCTCTCCTGTCAGCGTTTTTCAGATCAGCTGGTAGTTTTAGTGGGTGTTGCCAAATACCACACCGCGCAGGTATCCCTGATTTGGATTTACCAGTTTGCTTTGCAGCTTGTAACACTGAATGAATGCGTAAGGAATTTGAAAACTTTTATCCTTTACGCAAAATCCCTTGGCCTATATGATTAAATGCACCACCAATATATGTTTCAACTGCATTTCGCACGACATTGCGCAAATTTTAAGACAGGCACAGCCATATTATCAAGGCTGATGGTAATATAAGCTTATCACTGGCAAAATAGTACGTACACGAACATTTAAAAAAGATGTGAATAAAAAACAACTTTTATCTCTATTCGTTTTGGGTAACTGTAAAAACGTGCTGCTGCAAAATTTGGCAAGTAAAATATTTATACACGGGAACACCTTAAGCTCAAACACTGTTTTCTTATAACTATACGACTGGAAATTGGGTTGTTTATAAAAAATGTAACTTCAGGTCGTAGCTAGTGGAAGGCGGCCCTTCATTTGCGGTAGTCTGGTGTCCCCAATTGGAAATAGTTGATGAAGTTTTATCAGGCTTTCGCTGAATATGGTTGACCCCTCTGCTTTTGTTTTGCCCTTCCCCAACAACCAAAACCTGGCCACGTGTTTGTGTGACTCTTTCAGGTATAAATGTAGCAGCGAACGATACCATGGTGGCGTTGATGCGGTCCGGATGAGCAGGCTGAAACGGTCATATTTTCTAGTAGCGTTTATTTCAAGGAAAAAAAGTTTTGAAGAAGATAATTTTTGCACAAACTGTTCAGACAACAAAGCATCCTAAACACTGCGATGTTGTGAACTCTAACTCTAAGTGTACTGGTTGCTTTTTTATATAAGGAAAATTAAGAAAGCTGTGGCCCGAGAGATCTGGTGGACGTTAGAGCCTGTGATTGCCTATATCTGTTTCAACTTGTTGATCTCAGGTACTGGGCACCTACTCTCTCTTAACTAAATGCATTGTCATATACTACATCCAAAGAGAACTTTGTGCTATTTATCATCCTTCCTAGCGGAGCGAAAATTTAAAATAAGCATCTCATGTTTTCTCCCATGATGTTGCAAACGCTTAGGCAGGATACTACAGAACTTAGCGGAGTGTTGCAGTTCTTGGAAGGCGCAACTTTGTTTGCATTTCATTTAGAATTCCAGCTTTAGAGTTTTATCTTGAGAAAGAAATGGTTGTTTTACAAAGATTTTAAGTAACGACATCTACATACACTTTGGTCCTTAGTATACCTTTATACCTTATGGGCAAGTTATTCTAGCTATAGAGAAGACATAGAAGCACGAATAGAGGATTTTTAAATGGTAACTTACTGCTGGTATCACAAACATGAAAATGTTCATAAAAAGTGACTTTTTGTTTAATTTCGTGACAAACTCGTGGGTAATAGGAAAACCACTCTTGTTTAAAAATAGGCTGCGAAAGCTGACGTCTGGTTTGTTTTATCACAGCGGAAAGGCCCAAGAGATAATTTAATTTTTTGGTATTCTAAAAACTTGATGTCCACGTTTCACTGGAATATGCCGCGGTGTGTAACTGCAAAGTGACTTTGTATAAATTTTGAAATGCTTTTTGCGGGAAAACTTAGTTTCTGACCCACTCCGCACTTTTCCAAACAGTTTTTTTGAGGCACAGTGTTCGGTCCAGACTCGACCAGAACAAAAGAATTTTGAAAACTGAAAAAATTAAGTGCATCATCCTAGACAACAACCATGGGGAATGGGGACAGTAACAGACGAAGATGCTGCCATCCAAAACATTTGAAAATCCGAATTTGTTGGGGAAAATTCGGCAATGCAAGATGAAACCAAGATTAAGCATGCGACTGATGAGTTAGCATATGACAGATTTTTTGCAAAAGTCGGGAATATTATGTAGATGACCAGCTTTTTAGTCGTGCTGACTTTAGTAGAAATCAACAAGCAATTTCAAGAAAAGTTGTAAATTTTCAATTTCAGTACACAGTAACTTTCATTTTTACGTTAATTTGTTGGTGGGTAAAATGGTTCTTTGAGCAAAAATTTTGTGCACCTGATAAATTCCAGGCTTGGTAAGCGTATGTCTGTAAGTTGAAAGCCTTGTTTACGATCTCATAGCTTTTTAAAGCTATGATTTCAAGCACTTCCGTCTGCAAAGTCAAATTGGAGATTTGCCTCGCTAACTGAAGTTGTTTATCATGATACAGTGAAAATGACGTTTTTCTTCTCTGGGCGTTTTCTCTCTTGCATTTTGTCCAATCGGGCAGTTTTTTTGTAAGTTCGACTTCGTTACATACACGTCTTATTGCGTGTGAAAAGCGCCATGGTTACAATTCAACAATCTTAGCTGAGGTATATTCTCTGGTACTGCAGAATCCTTTGTGGGGACTGCAAGGAGACAACGTGGTTCTGAGTAGTTTAGGTGCAATATTTTTACTGATGAGGCAAGCAGCAACTTAATCATTTGAACAAGTAGCCTTAACTCGATGTGACCATACTTTCCAGTTTGGCCTGAGTTGTTCCGACTTTACGGTCGAGTCCCACTGTCCCCGTATGTTTCTTATTTATCCTGTTAGTGGTAAACAAGGCAAAAACTAGGATTGTGAGTATATGAGTAGATCAGTGTGCATTGGCTATCATAGCCTACTTGGCAATTTGCGTTACTTTCTGCTCATCTCTCTCTATCAGTCGCACTCTTGCGTATGTCGACACTCACTTCGCTATAGGCTGCGCTGAAAGTTTTAACTACATCAGATACAACAAATGTATTATGATATGATAGTTGAAATACCTTTGTCATTATGACGCTCTCTTTCATCGCAGTTGGTAGCTGCGCAAAAATCTGCAACAGCTCCTGCATAGTCACGGGCTGTTGCATGACGTGCCGTCGTGCAGTATTACCAAACCTGCGTGCAAGCAAAACTTACGTTCGTACTGCAGTCCAAATCGGAACACCAAGTGCGTTCATATTTTTTGGCAATCAACTATGCTTTTTATTCATTGATAGTTGTGTAGAAACTGTATAATGCCAAAAAACAAGTCCAGTAATAAGTTGGCGCAAAGTTTCGGTTTGAGAAAACGGTCTGCAGTCACGCTGGTAGGGTCCAATGCAGTCGGTGTTATAGTCTGAGTTTACGGTTGGTGACGGTGGGTGTTCATACAGCCCTTATAAACTTCACAGAGTGCTAAGTACAGAATAAATCCGAAGCAGCCTAGAGCAGTGTAGTGATAATGTCGTTCGTAAAACATTTAACAAATCCAGTTGGCAATTTCAAACTTACCGCATTTTAGGCAGTCATCGTTTGGAACAGTAAACCATTGGTCACCGTACCAATCGATGATGCTTTACTTTGAAGAATAAATACGATAGTGATGAGTTAACTGATAACGGTGTTGTCATTTTGTTCAGAATGCGCCAGTTGCGGCTAGTGCGGTTTACCGCAGCTGTAAGGCAAGTGCCACGAATAGTTTAGCCAAGAGCCAATGAAGCAGAATTACGCAAACTTTTCAAAGTTTAAATCGATTTTAAGGTTGAAATACTAGCAGCAACGTGCTTTATATAGCATGGCTTAAATATATGCTCACCGCATGTTTCTAAGCATTTCGCTGCCTGGGTTTGATGTGAAAAATTCTTGGACCGCATTGAACCATATTTTGCGCAGCGTCAAGTCTGTAGCACATGTCTTTCGCCAGTGAGTGGGCCGCACCAGCGCCGCCACCCAGTTCACAGCTGGTACCCCCAATCGTGGGCAGTAACGAACTTTATTTTTGTCTTTTGCTGAAGGTTCTCTCTCATTTTTGGTTTTTGTGTCCCCCCCCC
>JGI24158J21664_10006468_pt1 | contig 15443 bp, 7 predicted proteins | sample Ectturendosymbi3_FD_21664 | JGI IMG/M metagenome (IMG submission 21664)
CTGATGATATTAAACAAGATTAGAAGTCTTCTAGGGGGGTCAAGCGAACATGGCTTTCGTGAACACCGTCCTTGTTACATCCATGGACGAACCCATGCAGACATTTCGGATGTAGCTAAATGCGGAAAAGTATCTTGGCCCACAAGCCAAATAAAAAGATATTTTTTACCGTAACACAATGCTGAAGGGGTACATGGTCAGAAAAAGGTTGGGAAGGGAACCTCTACTCTGGACAGACTTTGTCGTAAGGCTGAACCATTTCTTTGCCTACTGCTTGTGATGAATATAATCCGATTTAAGACAGGCATAGAATATATCACTGCACGATGAGCAGTTAGACCTGCACGATTTCGAATAAGTTCAACGAATTTGTACATTGCTATGAAATTTTGGGAAAAACTTCAAAATACCATATACACTAAGCAAGAATGCAAACACGCGGCTGTTAGCATTTTTCAGAAAAACTTGATGAACAGCTCGACTAACAATTGATTTAGTTTAAACAATCTTCTAATCATTGAATTTTTATTTACACTTTTGTCATTTACCTTCTTAAAAGTGTTTACCTTTTTGATAATAACAACCAATGAAATTTCACTTGATGGCCCTTCTACGAAATTCCTTTCTTGGAAATAAAACTATGACGCAGCTACAATACATTGCTTTAATGATACTTACCAGCAATCTTCGCTAGTAGAGTCTGCACTTGAGCTGAAAGAAAATAAGTTCGACGTCAGAGCAAATAAAGATGTTTATTTTTTTCAAAACAAAACTTATGCATCACGTGAACAAAAAGTATACTATCACTACGCTCGCTTTGCAGCAGTTGCGGATACACGAGAAGCAACTTGTTGGAATTGCACTCTGAAGAGATGCGCTTTTAAGTAAGTGCTCTTGCTTGTAACTTTGCACACCTTTTTGCCTTTACGAGTGAATCAAATGTGAATATGGGAAGTCATAGTAAATCTGCATTATAGAAATCTGGGTAAAAAGAATAAAACTGATGCTTTGTATATGCTAGGTCTATGGGCGTCGGAAGGATTTTTTGAGGGGGAGTCAATAGTAGATTTTTCCAGTGGTAGCCAAAAACATTTTTCCAGGGTGGTGCAAAAGTGGTGAAATTTCATTTTTCCTTCTGGAAACTAAGAAAACAACTTTTTTAGCTACACATAAAAATTGCGAATTTTGTTTTTTTAATAAAATTATGAATATAAAATTTGTGATTTTTGTTTTTTTGTGTGTTTCATGTCTAACGTTTCACTAGAATTGTGATCAGAAAGTAGACTTTCCACTGCCTGAGTTTAAATATATCGTCAAAATTAGCATACCGTCTACATTTTGTGGAAAGACAAAAGGCTGAGCGGAGATGGTGGCCGCTGTAGGTGCAACTGTTGTCGTAGAAGTGGTGGTGGTCATCGAGACTGCGTTATTTGACTGCTGAAAAGCATAAAGCAACCGTTGTGAAGATCTAAGGAATGACGAACTATCCTTACAGTAACCTTTTGCGTGGTTTAGCGCTTAACCTAGCCAATGACTATGAGGTAAAGCAATGTTTTCTCAGGTCGTCAGTTGTAACTTGTAACTCAAATGTCTTCTTTGAGCGTGACAAAGCTTTAAAGTTACATTTTCTGTCATTCCTGAAAAAGTAAACAAGGGAATGGGTGAAATCAATTAGAAGATTGCATTTTCACGAACGATATATAAAAGGGAAAATTTTTTCGTCCCATCTGGAAAAATGTGTTGGACATAGTTAAAAAAATTTGGGTCCCTATCAGAAAACTCTTCGCCCCCCTGGTGTCCCAAGCTGGTTACAAAACTGCCCCACAGAAACCAACCTTGAATATATATATTGAAATCTTGATTTTTATTGTGTGTAAATGCTTTTTCCAAAATATTTTGGTACGGTAATTCTGAATAGTGTTTAACTCAAGCAATGGCAATGAAGTGTGATTTTTTAGAATCAATTTTCGAACCACTTCGTCATCTATTACAAGTTTTTGGATATTGTGGCTGACTACGTTACACATGCGGGAGAAGCACGTTTTCTCATGGGGTGAAGTCAAAAGCTTTGCAATGTAATTAACCGGGGGCCGTGGTGAAGTCTTTTGCAGATGGTTCAGCATTAACCACTTACAGGATTGGAATGTCGTTAAGTGTTGTTTTTTGAAACAATCCTTGTGATTATACGGAGGAGGAAGTCGTTAAACCATTTTCACAAATTAAACTTTCGTGTTTGAAATTTACATTCGGTGCATTACACTTAATCTTGCAATAAGAAGCTTAACACTTTGAAAAATATATAAACTTAAAAATAACAAAGAAATGAAAAACGCCTTCATGGTCAGCAACCAGTTTTCAAGCAAGTTAGTTAACTTATGCACCATTTTTGAAGACATTGATACTTTTTGTCAGCTTATATTAATGTTTTTGAAAAAAGGTGTGGAAAGTTGAAATAACTATGAACAGTTTAAGGTTGGTTACGAAAAATGTATTTTCAGGTGGCGTAAGTGCAACTTTGAGCGCAATCAGTTGTGCCCAAGTTGTGGAAATAGCGACATTAGTTGTCCCAAATCAATCTCAGTAGTCCTTGGCTGTATAGCTACACACAGCAGAAATATGGACTTTTACTTAATTTGAAGTCTAAAAAAGGATAGTATCTTATTTGTTCCGGTCATTATATTTTCATAAAAAATCAAGATTTTATCTCCCTGTAGCCTGTGGGCTTTGTAGATGAAAGACTCATTTTAAATTAGGAAAATAAGTTTTACCACTTCATAAAAAGCCGTGACAAGGCTTAGATAGGAAAATCTGGATTTTATTAAAAGCTGGTTATGCAAAACACCGGCATAATAGTAATGAAGATGCACCTCAAAAACTAGCAATGGTTGACATTGAAACGAAAAGCAACAGTCATAACAATAAGTCATAAGGTTGAAGTCTTTCGTTCGTCACGTAAGATTTTCTAACGTACACAATAATAGTAGTACCAGTAAGATGTCAAATGCATTTTTACTATTGTAGCTCTTCTTCCAACAAACCCTTCCCAGGAGACATTAAGGGCACCTGTCAACTTGGCAAGTTATGCTTTTAAATGCGATGATCACCCACCGATGATCCGCAATCCATTTCTTTCCAAACCGTCACTTGTTTATCTCGGCCGCCGACATTTTTCACGCAGATAGCTGGTACACGGCAAGACTTGTACTGAGCTTCAGCACTTGCAAACACAAATAACAAAACAACACACGCCCCCAAAGTCATTTTTTCTCTATCTTCTGATCTATAGAAGGGTATATTAATCATATTGTTAATTGCTCTGGAAATTTTCAAACATTGAGATACCATAAGCAACTTAAGCATCGTGAATCATGGTGCTATAGAAAGTATTGCAAGAGCTAATATGTGTTTTGATAAAAACAGGACAGCAATGCACCGACGACTGATCAGTAGAACAAGGAGCCCACTGTTGATGTTTAAAATTTACGAAGTGATAAGAACATACTGCTTATAAAAAGCAGGTTTATGAAAAATGATCCACGCCCTAAAGTTTCGAGTAACGCATTCACAAACATTTTCCTTTGAAACAACTCGCGGAAACCGTGAGTCCGTCACGGTGCTGCAGGCTTGGTTGAGCTCAGTCCGCGAGGGGCGCGAGCTCCGTCTGAGGGTGGGAGGGATGGGACGGAGCGTCATACAGCGCCAATAGGAAGTCATCTAGCTATAAAACGTGCAGTGCAGCACAGGCAATAAACAGGGAACCTGGTCGAAGCGGGAAACTCTCATTGTTTGTACTGCCGAAACCTCCTGAGCCTTGCAATCTGGGTTCGCGTCTCCAAAAAGCGACCGCTACCTTTCGATCATGATACGTTGAAACTGTCTCAAACACTTTATAAATTGCTACTTAAACCAGACAGTGATGATGTGGACGTCAAATGCGATTTGCAAGTTTTTGTGATCAATACTTTTCTTTGAGTTGTCATCAACATGCAGTTTGTTTTTAATGGGTGTCTAACAGCTTATAAACTTTTAAAAAGTGTCAGAAAACAGCCCCAGCAATAGTGAAGCTTTTGATATTACAGAAGCATTCACAATAACAGTGCAACTGTAAAATTTTGAGGTAGAGGTAACGGCATAATTAGGGCGTAATGGATGCTCTAAGCCAGATGAGGGTAGCCAGCGGAGCGCTTGACCATTAAAATCCGCCCCGCGTCAGAATTTTCTTTACCGACATGCTAAGAAACACTGCGTCACAAGAAAAGTCGAAGATAAGAAGTTACTTAGACAATAATTCAAGAGAAGTCTCGCTCGTGGTTTCTCATAGTTTTCTCGACTTGTTCTCTTTAAAGCAGGATTTTTTAAGGACAATGTTAGGTACCCGGTGTGGACCTGTAGGGACCCGATTTCTCTAATTCTAGGGACCTGATGATAATTTTCTCAGATTCTAAGGACCCGATTCGGGTCCCTAAAACATCTTAAAAAAAATTGCTTTAAAGTAAATATACATTATGTACTGTGCTTCTGTTGTAAGTTTCATCATAAGATGAAGTTAGCATTTTTTGTGACCCTTCAGTGATATTCCATAATTCATGTAGCCCATAATAGTAAATAGGTTCCTCACCCCTCCCCTATTCCGTCTTGCCTATAGCTTTCATGTTGCAATCAGATAGCGTTGTTACGTTTACATTTATGACTCACGACAACTACCTAAACAAAAATTATGTTGCTATCGAAATTGTCAGTGTGGGGCATAGCTTTATCTGTGCTGCAAGCCACAAGTCGTTTGTAGCGTATGAAATTGTTTCGATGATTCCTCCGTTTTGTACCACCGTGAAAATATCATTAGACTACTACAGAGTTGATGTTTTTAATTGCAAGAAAAAGCGAAGATCAAGCACCGACACCAACAAGAACGGTTGTAGAAAACTCTTTTATGTTGATCAAGTGGATGTAGATGTTGAAATGTTTGTTTAAGTATCAAGCGCGATCAGTCTACAGCAAAATTTTTTAAGGTATGAAAAGTTAAAATAAGCAACACGGTATTTAAAATTTACTAATGTATGCATGCTGAGAGCTTGTAAAAGCCAATCCAATAGATTTGCAGCATTGTAAAGCAATATTCCAGAGGTATATGTGCATTTAGACTTTCTCGTATTTTTCTTCAGGGTCTGTTTTCAATTTACTGTTCACGAAGTTGCTTACATTATAAAAAGAGAATAACTCTACAGTTCTTCATTTCGGGGGGGATGAATTTTCATGAAATTTCATTCGATGACGTCATTATTCTTATTCAACTGTGGTACAACTTTGTCGCAAACGGTAACAGATAAAGCACTCTTCGCAACGTTTCCGAAAATGAGAACTTTTCAGTTGTAATCTAGTAAACCTGCCCAACTTTTCGTCTTGTTTTAACAATTTCATCAAATCCATTATCTAGATTTCTGAAACTTCAGCTGAATATATTTGCTGTGAGATAATTTCTGCAGACGATATAGCGAGTGGTGACGTTGTCAGATACAACAGACTGTGGAATGTTAGGATATATTAATAACTGATGTTATTGTTTCGATCGTAGATACTTCGTCTGTCAACTGAAACATTCTTGAAAGCAATGTAGGCAGGAATTCAACTTGAATTTTCTTACGAATGGTTGGACCAGGCTCGCCACCAGATGTGGTTGGGTCTTGCCACTTTTGCCAGGACTACCTATACAACACCTAATAACTTTGAGGCCCTTGTGAAATTCGAAATTCCTTTACAACGTTAAAGCTTGGCTGTGAAACCCCAGCACCGGTTAAGCACTGAACATAAAATGCAAAAACTCTTGATAGTAGTCTAACAGTAACCCAGGCAAACGTTAAGTTAACACAATGTGAAGATAGTATACTGTTTCTATCAACAGCCATCTTCTGGCTACAAACTTTGTTCCCTTGGTGTAATAACAATACAGTATTTACAGTTGACGTTTAGAGAGCCTATACAAACTCACTTCCTCAGAAGATAGGCAAGAAACAAAATCGAAGAGTAGAGACACTGCATTTCTAAAAATTGTCAGAATTAGAATATACAATTTTCATGATTAGAATATAAAATTTCATCTTTAGTCTTTGAAAGTTTCTGCAAACGTCAAAATTGCTATGCAATATTTTGACATTTTCTGGGGAGGAGGCAAATGCCCCAAATGCCCCCCCCCTTCTGGTTGCGCACCTGCTACTAACGAATACAGAATGTCCTTGAAGCAGCTATTATACTTTTCCTGAACTCAGCATTCCATCTCACGATATCTAATCTGTTCAGCTCCTCTATTTGTGTCTCATATCGGTTTCACCATTTCACCAAAAAGAATAAGGCTGCGTAAATGTTCAGAATTTTCAAAATTTTCAGGTAAGCTGCCTTACGATGCATCTTTTAACGTTGAACAGTAAGCATAGAATTAGAGAATTATGACGTAAAGAGTAAACATGCAGCTCGATTAATATTTACGAAGTTCATTCATACACTTTTGATACTGGTGTAAATTTGGACCCCTTGCGGTTGCTGCAAGCTTGGTTGAAGATAATAGCTTTCCATGCACTACATCATTATCACTCGTTGTACCATGCAGATGCAGTGTTATTGCTGTGACTGGCAGGTGTCTCTTCCCTCCATTTTCCCGTTATGTCTGCTTCTGACAGATGGTCAACTGTCGTTTCATGCTTTAGAGGTTTTTAAGGCAAATTTATACAACAGTTAATAGCCCAAATCTATAGCATTTTCATATTCATGCAAAAAGATTAACCTCAAATTGTTTGCGTTTTTGATAATTTCCCAACTAACATAAAACTCTTACAAATGAAACTGTCGCTGGGAGTAGTCGGCGAACTGTCTTTATAAAAGCTGTAATTATAAAGCCATCATGCCAATCCCTTTCACAGAAAAGTTTTTTTTTATCCGGACTAACGTCAAGACCTTTCAGGTCCCAGATATTAAACATATTTCAGGGTGACATTTCTTGCTAAAGACGTTCAAGACGAATGCAATCTGTCTTGCTGACGTAAACTTGCGTTGTACAAAAATGGATTAAGCTCTAAAACCTGTTTTACTGAAGTTTGTTCACTGCCGCGGGTTATATTGCGGACTAACATGGTGCAGAACGCGACCATCAAATGTTACAGTACGCGTCACTTGGTTTCTGTGAAAAGGCCAAGCATTTTATAATTTCAAGTGTGATACTNAAANGCAGTCCAGAAATTTGCTCATGTATGATCTTTTTATGACCTTCTATGATTGTTTGCTAAATTTGGCGAAGATAAAGGCAGAATTTAAATGAAGTAGTAATACAAAAAGAAACTTTTGATTTGCGTTGACGAAATTGGTTTGCTCAATGTCGAAAAAGCTCGTTTACGTAATCTATAGAAAAACTTTTATAACAAGCAAAGTTCATTTCGACGAGAAAAGTTTCCAGGTTTAAAATACTACAAAATGTCCTGTCAAGTCACTGCGGGTGGTTTCCAGCAACAAACAACGGAGTAGTTTACCTGATTAATAAATAATTTCAAAGGGTACATTTTCATATGTCATTATTATTACATGTAGCAATTGAACGTGAAATGGATTATGCTACTTGTGCAATGCGATAAGTATTACAAATCACTTTTTCAGTTTCGCTGTAGTCTTTTCAAATTGCGTACATTCCGGCCCTGACACCATCTGCACTAGTTGTCAGCAACGGGATGTATAATGTTGCTTTCAGTGTAACTATAGAGATGTTTGTGCCAACTAAAGCAAAGCTTTACATGAGCCTCAACAGTTCAGTTTACTCCGGGGGTCCCCCTTGATTGCTTTTTAAGTCTTAACTATGAATGTTACTTGTAATTTGTGGCGAATGTAATAAATGCCAGGCTAGATTTTTCGCAAATTACCTTGCTAAGGGGATAAGCCAAAACATGGTCTTTTTAGATGAAAAAATATTTTTCCTTTTGATAGTGGCGAAAAACTGATGGTGTTATGATTAACATTTCGAAAATTTCTTAAATATGACGTTCACAACGAGCAAGCAATTACAAAATACATTTCGCGTTGTTTTGTTTAATTATATTCACGATAAAAACACACTCATACACTGCGTCAGAGCAATTTACAACTGCAAAATGAGGCTGCGCTAATGTCCCGTCGAATAAGAGTAGTGGCGCATAGAAAATGTGCGGCTGGGCTGTCTGACGCACACCCCGGTTTGCAAGATCGAAACTTGCTAAACTACACAAGAATTGAGAATGTGCATAAAGTACGCAAGAAAACTTTCGATTTGTTGTTATGTATAGAAGTCCAGCAAATTTTTAGTTGTCTTTTTTCCCTGTTGAGACATTATCAAATGCCTGAATGCTTCTATGTTAACAGCTGCGGTTTTTGGGTTCGTGCAACAATTCTATCATGCTACAGAAATTGGTAAATGCAGCCAATGCGGTCAGCGCATGCGCTGATCAACCATATCAGCCAAAATAAAGACAATTGTTCCGGATAAAGCGAACTATCGCGGAACACAATCTTAAACATGCGTAGTGGACGAAAGGTCTGCAAAAAGTGGTGAGATGGTTTCTGGATACAGACGATAACCCAGATTCCCACCAAAACCTAATTATAATTTTTTAGCCCATTTACAATGTTCCTTGAAATTTGCATGCAAATTCATTCCGTGGTATTTGCAACAAATCGACAAATTAACAAGCAAAAATTGTATGCGAAAACAATTTATCTCCTATGCGCAGGTAAAAAATATTTTGTAAAATATCAAGCTCAAGGGGGGGGGGGTTAACCCCAAACTTCCCCCTTGCGTAAGCCCTTGCCCTCTTGTGACGGATGTGAAAGAGAATGCAAAAAGAGCTTTGATCGACAAAATGTAGAAAAGGATAGACTGAGCGTCATCAAGACCTTTAGATAAGGTAAAGGAAAAAATGTAAGCCGCACTTGATTGTAAGCCGCACGAAATGATGAAAAAAAACGCTACAACCCGCGGCTTACAATCGAATAAATACGGTATGCAAATCTACTCACGGTCACTGAGCCAATCGCCGGAGCGCTCCTTGAGCAAGAGCGTTCACCTTAACCGCTCCGGCAAAAAGCAAGTTCAGGCTTAGGCTTGCCGTCAATTGCCGTCACCCAAAATCAAATTAAAAAAACAGGGTGGGCACTTGCCTTTTCAACCATTTCACTGGTGAAGGTCAGGCTAAGGGACTTTGAGTCCATATCTATTTTCCACTTGTCTTGATAAACTCTCAGTTCACCTAATTTCACCGGAGCAGGGCCCTCTGCTGAAAATATGTTTGAGAACCACCTCCTGTTTTGTGATAATAAGATACCGTACGTAAAACACCTTCGGAATGCAAGCCGTGACTATCGTGCTGATGGAAATGGTTGTAACAATCCAAAATAGTTCCACTTTTCAAGGCCGGCTCTAGCTCTTTTTTACTGGTACGGCCAAGGTCAGCAGAAATCATGGATCCACGGAACTATTGCTCCCCAAAGCAAGCGATTCTTTTGCGATTCTGTACTGTCCAGAAAAGATTATCTTTTTTCGTTAGTCATTCAAAGTAAGCGATCCCGTAACCGCTTTCTGCCACAGTTGCTGGTCTAAATCCAACCTAAACAGGCTATTTCTTTCCTCGCACTTCCAAAAAATAGTAGAAACATTGCTCTTGACTATTCTGCACCACGAATTCTGCAAATTAATAACCATTGCCTGCAATGCACACTACTGAGCTTTTGCTCCAAGGGAGTCATGAAACCTATATATTTTTAGTGGTATTTCCGTGAGAGCCATATAATATTTTTCAACACTTAATGCAACTAACTTTTTGAGCAAAATCAATATTTAAACAATGGCAAATGTCTGAATTTTCTGTTTAATAACATGCTTCTTACTATTAATGCGACGTGTGGTGCTGCATGGTGTTGCTGATGGCTTTGTAGTCTGGTTGATGGAAAATTACAGAAAAACTTTCATTCGTAACAGTCGAAAATATCAAGTGAGCCAGATGCCGTCATCAAAAGAGCCACATCTGGCTCGCGAGCCATAGGTTACCGACCCCTGCTCTAACTCTTCGCCATTGAGTCAAAAGACATAAAGATAAAAACGTGTCTACCTGTAAGTTTAAGCAATGTTACGATCTACAAAATTCTTATGCCACTAACAAAAAGGAACCAAATTTTCTCAGTTTGTCCTCTCTACCAGCAACATAATATTCAGCAATTTTGTCCAAATCAAGTCTGTTAGCTCGTTCTTTGTGAACATGCAAAATCATCAAATTGTGCTGAAAAAGACCTCTCTAAATCAGCTATGTCCAACCCAACTGGCTTACTGAGCCAAAAATTATGTCACTGTCTTGGCCAGGGCCGCACATTGAATGACATATTATTGAGGGCCGCACGCTGAATGGCTTACTTTGATCTTAGCAAACTAAATCTAGCTTAAGCTAATGTAGTGAAAGCATTCGAATCCTAACTGCAATGGTAACAGACGTGATAAAGCGGCACTGAGGACCACCTGCATTAAAATGTCAAATTTAAAATTGTCAAAATAAAGACAGGTTGTCAGTATATAGGATACTTTTACTACAGCGAAAAACTAAACCGGGCCACACAAAACCTTCGACTGGGCCGCGGGTTGGACATAACTGCTCTAAATGAAGCATTCATGGCAGGTAAAACCAGAAATTGATCAAAAACGTTCCAGACACCGGAAAATGCAGTCTCAGAGACTGACAGTTTCGACAAAATTTTTATTGCGTTGTTAATAGAGAAATTAGTAGCCAACCCGTTGTAAACATCTTTGCAGAGTGGTTTCAGAAGTAGGAGCAGTACTTCGAGTTCAAGTTTCGAGAGGTCGTTTTTGTAAATTTCCAGCTCTCTTTCTAGCTGATCTTGATATGCATCCTGCAAATTCCTTCATACACGATGACCAGGTTGATCAAATAGAAAACGTTCTGCCTTTCGCGAAAGCCTGCCCTAACCTTCCCATCTTTGACAGCTTTGCAACATACAAAACAGAATGTAATTGCAGAATCATTTCCCGCATCATTATGAAGCCATTAGCCGCGATGAAACCAAGTTGTTTGGAACGATCTGTTCACGATAACGCTTATTCCAAACTGTCTTTGTGGAAATGTAACATTTTTCCTGCGTATTGCAGCACAGACCGAATTGTGAGCTCACAATATGCATCTGCGCTGCGCTCTCCTATCCAGTATCCACTATCCAACATCGATGCATGATGGATGAATTAAATTCACTGGGCGGTGAATTAGCGCAGTGCAGTCAATTTGGGCTTTGCGAATTCTATCAGCAGTTTTGCGGGCAAGTTTCTTAAAATTGAAAGCATATTGTCGAGTCAGAAAACCGGTACGGCCATGGCCGTACCGGACGAACAGGTTGCACAGAGCTTGCTTTTCACTTCAAAAGTTATAAACACACTGGCGCACCAAAATTCATTTAAAAGATGTATTTCTATTAACATTGCATGTAGCATATCTTGTTGTAGTTCTTCATTCCTTATTGGCAATGACATTTTAAAGACAAGTGACAACACTTTGCCGTGCTGCAAACAGTCTCTGAGCCACATTCACTCAGTGTTTAACCGCAGTAAAGACAATTTTATTTCGTGCCTTTTGCATACCCGTGTATGCCTGCTAATTTTGGAATAGGTGGTCACGTCTTGCATAAAAAGATTGTGGATAGCCTCCTATAACAACACCCATCAAGTTTTGCAGCTCATTACCAAAAATACACGTGTTTGACAGCATCAGGTTATCTATTCCCTCCAGACATCAAATTATTTAATGCAAAACAACTTGTACGCATGCCTAAAAACTAATATGATTGGCTGGCATAAACACTGCTGGACATTCCTTGCTTCAATAACAGGACTTTGCATACATTTGAATCGCAAGATAATCTTTCTGAAAATTTTAAGGAATAGCCGACTTACCAAGACTAGATTGGAGCCATCAAGAGAGGCTTCTCACAACTCTCGTTCAACAGCTCATAGGTTCTAACAAACAGTATTCAACAAAACAACTGAAACTCTAGCCCAGTGGTTCTCAAACGGGTGCCACTTGGCTCACTAAGGGAGGAATTTTTAATTCCTGGGAAGAAATTTGTTCCAGAGAGGAATTGGGGAGGAAAAGCTGTGGATGAAAAAACCTTAAGTTTTTATTCTTTGTTTAATCAACAAATAAAAAACTGCACAGCGAGGTTGGTTTGAATGGGAACACGCAAGGACAAGCTGCTTTAACTGCAGTGACTAATGTTATAAAAGAGTCGAGTTTTGTTCATTATCGTCTATCTATTGTTTTTTCACAGTAGGTAGTGTGAAATTTCTACAATTATCTTTTTTGTGATTTTTGTTGGGGAAGAATTGACAGTGTTTCACGTTGTAAGGGGGAAATATCAAAAAAACTTTGAGAACCACTGCTCTAGTCATTTGTGATCATACGAAAGTCAAGGTGTTTTGTTCAATTGCTGAATTTATTTTTCCGCTGGTTTTGAATTTCCTATACCTAGAACAGTGCTCTTCAACCTTTTTGTCATCGTGGAACCTCTGATATACTTTCGCGTTTGTCATGGAACCCCATTAACAAAAATTTAAAAAACACGAATTCTTGTAAGAAAATCAAATATTTCGTTATTAGACACTTCAACAAACAAACATTTATCACAGAAATTAAAAATCAAAAAATTTAATGACTCGGTTGTTCTTGCATTTCTGGAATATATCTGCTACATTCAGAATTTGGCAAAAACATTCGTATCTGAAATATGTGCCGTCCCATTTTCTGACTTTGGCAATTGAATTGCATTCGGTCCGCTTCAGATTAGGTGCCTCTTTTACATTTGAACTACATTGCTCATTGCCGTCCACACCTTCGCTGTTGTTATTATTTCGTTTCACATAAGAAAATATGCTATTTTGCTTCATCTGGCTTGACTAAATTGTAAGAAGTTGGGTTTCACATTGTTTTTACTTTGTTCCCACAAACGCTGAACAGCAGCTCAAGTCCGTTGCCTGCTCTCTACTACTCCGATGTACATCATTGTTAAATATTATAGGCCAGTGGTTGTCAACCTTTTTTATATTGGTACACACTTTTAAATTTGGTCGAAAATCTGTATACCCCTGACATGCACTAAATCTAGTGTTGTAAAAGTGTAAAACGCTGTAAAAATCGCTTAAACGAATTCAAAGGGTAAACCTTGCAAAATGTGAAGTGTGTGCTCATGTCTACAATGTCTAAACTGCAATATATGCAAAGTCACTTTGCGTTTCTGCAGGGGGGCTTTGGGTTTGTCCGGGGCGGCTTGACATCGAAAAACTGACAAAAACTCAACTGATTATAGTGTTTCATGTTTCAATGTGGGGGGCTTGGAGCTTTGTCTGGGGGGGCTAAGCCCCTAAAAGCCCCCCTTTGGCGACGGGACTGATGTTAACAACGGCTTCTTGCAAGCCGAAATCTGAAGTGTTTAAGCCGCTGTGCGAAGGCCAATGTCAAGCGAAATTTCTGACTTTGCGAAATCGCTGAAATTTCTGACTTGCGAAATCGCCATCTGGGCATGTGTAGTCATATTCCAGGTCATGTATTTCGCAAGCGCTGGCTGTTCACTGAGATATAAAAAAGCCTGAGAACTCATTATAGAGTTTAGCTTTAGGGTTGGAGTTAGGGCGTAGGACAGCTATGTCAAACCGAAATTGCTTACTGAGCCAAAAATTATACCACCAAGTTAACCAAGGCCACGCATTGAATGACATATTAATGAGGGCTGCACATTCAATTATGCAACGTTCACAGAATCGCTGCGTAATTTTGTTTGCGTGTTGTCCTTAAGCGACGTTCCCCTTGATTGATTATTATCGAGCCTCGAGTAATTGCCGGGCCGCGTTTCGCCTTTTGCCTCGTTACGCATTCCTTGGCTAAGGAGTTGTGTGGGCGAGAGTTCGACTCTCGGCCGGGTCTTACCAAGGCATTATAAGTTGGTGCTGCAGCCTTCTTGCCAGGCGCACGGTGTGCGGAAGAGCTGCAGGGAAACACACCCAGAACATAAAAAAACAAACCAGAAATTGTATACACTCTGTCATGGCGCTACAAGACCATTGCAGTTATAAAGCGCCAACAACAAACCACCATATCAACAAAAAAAATTGTTCTTGAGCAGTAGAAGAAGCCGAGGCACTCTCTATTCTTAGCATTACAAGGACTGCGAAGGTTGGTCCGTTAGAAAAGGACAAAGGTCTTTACGTTTCTGCAGCACAAGGCTGCCACAGCATCAGGCTGTTTCGAGAGACATAAGGTCTTTGATTCTTACAGAACAAGGCTGCCATAGCATAAAGCTATTTATGACATAGGACATAAGGTCCTCACAGCATAAGGCTGGTCTTCATAATTTTCGTTTTATCACGTTTTGTGAGCAACATTTTGTGGGCCACGTTTTGTGGGCTTGTGATGATAATGTTGGAACGTGCATTATCCGAATTTTATGGTTCTCTTGATGTGGGCCTGAATTTGAGTGTCAGGAAGCTACATCAAAAATAAAACGAAATTTTGATTTCAAAAGTAAATGACAATTTGTTGAAGAATCAACGAACATTCATTATTCTATGGAATTTTATAAAAGGTATAGTTTCGAAGTGCCATGCACTGAAGATTACCGAGGAGAAAAAGTAGAAGAAAGGTTTGCCAACTTGCTACGTAGGAAAAGTATAAGTGATCAAAGGTATGAACGATTCGTCCAGCTATGCACGGATAAAGAAGGTTCTGCCAGCGATATGTGCAGCGTAACGTCGAAAAGATCTTCTGCATCATCCTTAGCTAGGAAGCAGGAGATGATCGAGCTGCAGTTGAAGCAAACGGAATTGTGCCTGGAGCTTGAAGAAGCGCGAGTGGTAGCTCGAATGGAGCTACTTAAGTTAAAAGAAGCGATGTCGTCTAGTTCCAGGTGGAAACGTAAAAAGCAGTTGCAGTGTCGTGACGGTTTGGTCGACAACAGTCCAAATGAGTCCGGTTGTGGTATGGAGATCGGCAAGGATGTAACATCTCTGCTTCCAGGTAACGCTGTTAGCACAAGAGAGGCGACCACTGCTTCATGTATAATTTCGCGCTCACCAGCTACCACTATCGATCCGCAACCAGTTACTTCAAAGGTTGACGTAGTTGACAAGAAACCGAATTTCAGTGTGGAACAAGATACTCCATCCCGAAGCAACGTGTGCTTCGTCTTTCAGTGGAGAATTGGTTGTTGTCGCTGGTGAAAGAGTTGGTGAAAAGCATTTGTCCGAGTAGAGAGCTTACTGTCGTGTGAATTCGTCTCGGCGTTAATTTCCTATTTTCCATTTTCCGCTTGTTCTTTGGCGTGAGTTGTTTTCTTATTAGGGTGGAGATATTCCATTATTTTCCACGAACGTGCTCGAAGTATAGAAGGCG
>JGI24158J21664_10006469_pt1 | contig 15443 bp, 8 predicted proteins | sample Ectturendosymbi3_FD_21664 | JGI IMG/M metagenome (IMG submission 21664)
CATTGTACACCGCTTGTGTTGAACAACTTCAGAAAATTCTAGATTCTGCGTGCAGTTAGCAAGGTAATATCAACGTTTTTTTAATACAAATACTATGAAGGGGTAGTTACTTAAAATATCTTGTAATCGCCTGTTATATGTGCTTATGCAAATGAACTCCAACCGCTGGGTACAACGCATAATAGCAGCCATAGGCGTAAACGGCAAAAACTAAGGGAGATCACAGCGTTAAAATATGTTTATAAAATTGGATTTAAAAAAAATTTTCAATTTGACATCTTTATATGCAATAAATTGACACATTTCAATGCAATTTCCCCCCCATCAATACCGGAAAAGAGTTGAAATGACAAAAAGATTTTTTTAAGATCTGAATTCCGATACAAAATATTTTTCCATCTTTGAAATGATTTTTTCCTAAAAGCGAAATAGTTGAGGGCAGGTTTTTTATTGCTTGACCTTCGTAACCGCTAAGACTTTCAAGAGACCGCAACTACTTTATCTAAATACCGGGATGGCCGTTAAGCCAGGTTTATGTGTTTTTAGGTATTGGTCGTGAAGTGAGGTTCTACTCTATTTTGAGAAACCCTTGGAAAAATTTGAGAGACCGTTTCAATCTTTTAAAACTCCTAATAAAACACTGGTTGGGGGGACGACATCCCTCCAAAGCCGTCGCCAGAAAGTCTTCACTAGGGGGCTTTACGTTTGTGCAGGGGGTTTACTTTCTAAAATTTGACAAAAACTCCACTCATTTTAAATGTTTCATATTTCAATTTGGGGGGCTAAGCCTACGAAAGCCCCCCATGGCGACGGGACTGCATCCTCCTTGCATTTCCGTCTCCTATACCTATGGCAGCAGTGACTGTATTCTGGCTTAGCTTGCCGATAATAATTACTTGCTTAAGGAGGCACCGAACGCAAAAATATAAAAATTTCAAGCTACTGTGGTTGCCAACATGAATGCGTTGCGAACATACCTCAAACGACCAGTCTAGATTGTCGTAACCAAACAAAATTCCGAGCGTGGCAAACTGATGTCAAGGTATAGCCATTCACAATTTACTGAAAGTTTAGAAAGATGCAAAATTTGTCCCAAGTTGACACTTCTTGCAAATTACGGGTCTGAAATGACGCAAAATATCCTGTTCCGGCCCATGTGGCGTGCAAGCCAAGGCGTTGCTCGACGTAAGATGCAACGTCATCGTCTGCATTATTCTAGGTTTATCATCTTTATTGTCTACGGCGCATGATTTGCTTCTGCAGAAAAGATTTGCTGCGAAGAAAGACGGAAGACGTTCTATGACGCAGCCAGTAACAGGTGATGACGTCAGTGCAGCAGCAGAGCTCATTCGTGAGCAGAGGTGAGTTCCATATAACTTACACGAGGCTGTGTTTGGTGTGGCCCAACGTGTGGTTGAGCTGCTAATTGAAGGATTACGTTAAGTTCCAGTGTCGTAGCGGTCGTTTCGAAGGATTTTTCCTGGGCTCACGAGCAGACAGTTTACTCGGGATTACCTGAGATCCCGAGATTAAGAATGAACTGCCTTGCTGAAAGCCGAATGTATGCTGCAATTTGTGTTCGTGTGTGTAACATTGGATATTGAAGTTTTACGCGTTGTGAAAGGTCTGAACATTATTTGAATGTATCAGTCCACTGAGCAGATGCAAACCTCCCTTGAACCAAGACCGCCTGCTTGAAATTGTTTCTTCAGCATTGTTTTTGTGCCGGTTGACCCTGACATAAATAAAAGTGGTCTCTGAGGAAAAGCGAGAACGCTCGAATGAAACGCTATTCGGTGCGCGGCCAAGCGGAACGTTCGCGTGTTCACTCATGAACCTACCTTACTTGTTAGTTTGTAACCTATCTGGACTCAGATTGTGTAGCGCTGCTGCAATTCTTATTCTTTCTGAATTTTATGCAAGTTTGATAAATTGCGAAAAGGAGGAACCTTGCTTTCTCGCTGCGCTTTGGCTTTTTGTCCGAACTGAGACCACGATCACTCAGGCTTATTCAATTCCGGTATCAGCTGGTTTGCCCAATTTTCACTTTTTTGCGGTACTCAAAACGCGATTTATCTTTAGCAAATCATTCACGTTTAGACAGCCTGTCTGGCCTGATCTGTGTTCTCTCGACGTCGACGGAAATGAAGCATGAGGGAAGAACTCCGCGTTAATTCACTGCTGACTGCAGTCGAGGTCTTTTACATAGTATTTCTGTAGCGGCCTTGCTGTAGCCCGGGCGCTAACAAAGCGACAGCTGGATTGTTTGTCGAAGAATAAGATGTTCGATGTTTGCCACAAGCTTTCATCGATTAATTGCGTGACATCTTTATTGCCTTTAGTTGCGTGGTTGTTAACACGCGTAAGGACGTAGCGGTTTTCGTGAGGACAACGTGCTACTTCAGCTGCTAATACTTGGTGCCGATCCTCATGGATGGCGGAGTTGTTGTATCCATGTGCCACTCTCCTCCCAAACGTGTGTCCCAATGCGCTCTTCCAGTGATCCCTGCGTTTTGCACGAGAATCAAATCCATTGTATGCACGCTTGTTACATATCATGAAACAAGATTCAGTGACTTCACAAACCGCTGTCCTGGCGAACCTTCATTTTGTTACTGTTAGTGCCACTTTTCACTCGAACTTCTCTTCCTAGATAGGTCTTCTGTCTGTTAACGCGTCTTCTGTTGACCTCCAAAGCGCTCGTATTGTGGTAATGCATTGTCGGTTGGATATTTGGGCTTGTTAGTAAATACAACATCAAGTGTTGCGGCCAAGTAAGCTGCTATGGCCGGGAGCTGAACTCGAGGCGTCAGTTTTAACGTTGAAATGGTGAAGCTTGGAAATGTGCAGCTGTATTTTTGCAATCAAAATTTTGAAACTGTTTACGACTGGGCTTAAAAATCTTTGCGATGCACATTTTTTGTGGCGACAAGCGAGAAAAACACATTCTTGGGAAAAGACATAAACGCTTCATCGTGTTTTCTTCCAAACGAAGAAACTACTGTTTCACCGCGTTAAATCTGGCGTCAAAAACTGATATATGAAACTGAGGTTACAGCGATCATGTGACCTTTGGTAAAAAGACAAAAAGAATATTAAACAATCATAAAAACTGGCTTAGAACCGAAAAAAACAGAACCGATTAAAAATTCCGTCCATCAAACCCAGTTGCACCATCGCTTGTTGTCCAGTCGGGCTTCCCTTTCGCACTCTCAGCTCACGTTTGTTTTGTGCAAACCTGCGTCTTTTCAGCGGAAAACCGTGTTTTGACGAGCCCTGCATTAGCGCCGCAGGATGCTGCGTGGAAGGAAGGTTGCAGTGGTCTTTACGTATAACTCAGTCAGCAGAAGTGACGTTTCTATAGTTAAGCGGGTGAACAAAACTGGGAGAAAGGTGAAAGCCGTGTGTGGAAAGCAATCAACGGAGACTGTATAGCAGATAAGCTGTCAAGTGGTCTTGCCAACTTTGCTGAACGAACTCTTTTTGTCTTGAAAATTCTCGAACGTTCGTCGCGTTCGAAGTCGTCAAGCAAGAAAACGCGCTATCGGGTTATTGAGGTAAAACGAAAAGTGTGCAGGACTTGAATTTGACAGAAAAGCAGAAACTGCCGCAGGGAACCGTTGGAATGCGTTATCAACAGAGATCTAACAGGGTTATTCTTTCAATTACGTTGGTAAATCACCACGCCGCAGAAGGAAGCTTTTGTTTTATCGTTGTTGCTGTTTTCTGTTTTGCTGTTATGCACGTTGCAGAAAGTTCTGTGTTTAACTGAGCGAAGTAGTTATGCTCGGATGGTAAGCTGTCTTGTCGCCGAGTGATTCTTGATAACCCAACTCTCGATATTGAAGCGTTATTTTGCTTCTTCTTTGTTAGCTGTGTTTCTTCGAGTTGCAATCCAATCGGAGAAACTAATGTGGCCAAAAAGCGCAACGTCGAGCTGTTTTCCTTTTTTTGACCAACGAGGAAGAAGTCTACCGGTTAAGTTATCCGGATAGGCGGGGAGAGAACAATTTCAGCAAAAAATGCTGTGGATGCAAATGTATTTGTCGGAGCATCCAAATGCAGGGTTTTTGAAGGTGTTTTCGGGACACGATTCGGGTCCCTAGAATTGAAAATCAGGTCGCTAGAATCAGATATAATTATCATCGGGTCCTTAGAATCAGAGAAAATCGGGTCCCTAGAATCAGAAAAATCGGGTCCCTGCAGGTCCATACCGGGTACCTGACAATTTCCTTGAAAAACACCCTGCAAATGTATATTTTGGTTTTGACTTTCATATATCTGGGCATTGTACTAAAATAAAATCGACCCACGAAACAATAGTTGTGAGCGACAAAGATTTAACGATGAAAAAATAACGGCTGAAGCAAACGCAGTAAGAGACATTTCGTAAACGTTTCGGTAAACACTGTTACCATCATCAGTACGGTGACAAATGAATTGCAATAAGCTTGCAGTACGTTTTTTTTACCGTAAGGTAGGTTTAAACAACAATCTGCGAAGTTTTCATGAGTGCATGCAGTCATAACGAGAAGTTGCATAATGACAACTGAGACCCACCACTTGTGTCTAGTTGCGGGTGGCCTGCGCTGCGTGTTTGTGCACGAGGCATTGCAGATGATCGGCATGCAATGATGGGTTGAATCGTTGTGGTGATATACTTGCGAATTGAGTGCTTTGCGTTTGGTGTTGTTTTTGTTTCTTTCGGCGTTCTAGCATTAACATTTTTAGGACAGTGAAATCCAGGACTTAACAATCTGAGTCATTGAGTGACATTTCATACTACGCCACAATACGATAACATTTGCATGATACAGTAGTTGTAGCACGGACTAGAAAACCATTGGTCTAGGTGGAACTTCTGCGCTACTTTTTTAAATCTTTGATGTCGCAAATGACAGAAATCACTTTACTGACCATGCAATAAAATTACGTTGGTCAATTCCAAGGTTGTAATCTATTGAATAGGCTGCCTTGTCAGCAGTTTAATGTTGCTGAAAATGATCTAATTCTAGCCAGACAAAGAGTGCCTGGTCACTTTGGAGTTGTATATTTTTATTGGTGCTGTGGTGCTGCAAGGTCTTGTTTCACCGAACTGGTTGAATCGTAGGTGATTCTCCATGAACGTTTGATGTGTTGTATTCGTACCGTGAGTGTGGTTTCAATGACATGACTCGTTAATTTGAGCTCCGCTGGCTTCACACGGTCGGATATTCACTAAAACGAGGCTCGCTCCTACACGATTGAGTGTTGCAACGATGTCTTCAGCTGCGTAGCGGTAGACTGTTATCAGCCCGCGCATAATCAGCAAATATTCTGCGACTGAAATGACTTGACGAAGTGTTGCGTTCAGCGATCACCTATGGCCGATTGTGACACATAAACAATGTTAAATCACCAACCGCAGATTACCGGGGGCGGCCAAACTCGTAAACGCTCTACCTGCTTTGGCATGCATAGCTATGCGAAAAACAAGAAAAGTGGTTTTAGCAAAGAAATGTTGTTGAATGGCCTTTACTGGAGTTTTCTTAGTTTAGGCTTGCTTACTAGGAAAGGGATTCGAGTGGATTGTATCCTGCGTTCTGCAGCAGGTTGGAATATAGAAAATGTTTGTGTTTTTAACAGATTGTTTTCCTCGTCGCATGGCCACTGATGTTTTGTTTCTGAATTCTTTAATAGGGGGTGAGCTTGAAGGCTGTGTTATGTTTGTTTTAGATGCCGTTCTTCAAAGTTCAAACAGCATCACAAACTGTAAGATTATTTTGCCTCCCATAGGTGACTGTTTCGGTGGTGTGTGAGCTAATTTATTCCCACACACTGATGGAGGATACTCCAAGGCAGATTATGCTGTGGTTACCCGCTGGCTTACTAGAAGTAATGTTTCCTCTGCTTTTTGTGTCTTCTGGCCTGAATAACGTGCGCAATGTTGGGAATTCCGGTAAAAAAATTTTGGAGTCTTTAGCTTGTCTTATCCAAATGTAGAAGTTAGGTTGGTTACATGGTAAGATTCAAGTTGTTGCAAATTTGCAATGCGACTGTTTTATCATTAGTTTTGTGTGATGGTAGTGCCAGCCTGAAACTAAGATTAGTGTTGAATGCAAATCATCTTGAGCTGTCAAAAGTGTAAAAGGTGCTTTTTGAGGATGAAGGGTTTGATTAAAAGAACAGATTTAGTGACCCTCAAGTTTCCAATTATGGCATGAGGACACACTAATAGCTTCGTGCCTGAAACATCGCCTTACCTCTCTGAATCTTCTCTTTACTGGTTTTGGGGACTTTCTTGCGATTGTTGTGCGTTGCGCAATGCTTGAGATTTTCATCGTTCCACGTAATCTTTGCGTTGAACATTATGCTTGGATGTCTTTTTCTGTAACAAAAGTTACTTCAAAACATGTTGGTATGTCCAAGCTTCATAATTGGTATAATTGCTCTCCTGACAATCGATGGTCATGTGTTCAACTACGATTTAGCGGTTTAATTTTGTCATCAATCAAATGCTGGATCAGCTGCTGCCGGGTGTGTCCTCTTTCACATGCCACTTATGTCAAGGGGTATATTACTTGAAAAAAAGTCCAATGCAAGCATCATGCGTATTTCTGCAAAATCCGACAGGATATTTTCCGAAAGTCGTGATGATCAGATTAGGCTACGTCATTGTTACGGCAAAGTAAAACAGATATATCAATATCACATCAGACATTTCAAAAATGCTGTTTTCATCGCTGATAAAGCGGATCAGATCGAGAGCAAATATTGCTAAAACTACGTTAATGGTAAAGTCAAGTTTCAACGTTTCTCATGCAGGGGTTTCTACTATCTTTTATGGCTTTGATGCTGTTAAGTGTAAAATATCGGCCGCCGACAAAAGCAGCATGAGCTTACCTTTTCTTTTTGTACTAATTCTTTTCGCCATGAACCAGTTAGACATGTTTGGACACAAACTGAGCTGCAAACTTGGTAGAACGGGTATAAAAAGGTCACTCCAGGATCGTTCTTTAAAATTTGAATTACAAAGAGCATCCCGTCGCGGTATACATCAAGCTGCGGGAATCGTTGTGAAATGCCGAAGCTGTTGACAAGCTGCAGCACCCTGTAACCGACAATTGACGATTGACATCGTTTAAAAGCGATTCAAAACAGGGCTGTGTAAGAATGAAGCGACGTGAGGGTTCAGTGACCGGGCATTTTGTGAGGACACTTGGGCGACAACATGCTTTGGCTGCAGTTGGGCAGTGTGGGTGAACTTGATTGCGTTGTTGCGTTCGGACCGTGCTAGCAAAATTTACCGGTTCCGTGGCTTGGTGAGTAGTAGCGTAGACAGCCCAAATGCTTTATTTTTGTCAAATATTTTGACTCTAAGCGAGCAACAGTATTTTGTTTGGGACAGCGCCCCTCACAGCACAAAACAACAAGATATGCTAAAAATTTCGGGGGGCATAGAGGCCTCGACTTTCCCTGGCTACCTCGGTGTTGGCGAGTTGTGTTGGCTGGGGCAGGAATTGGAGTCGGGGCAAACGGAAGCTGAACAAATTTTCTTCGACATTTAGGTTTTTGTTCCGTTTGTTTGGGAGATACACTCAGACCAAAACTTTGGCGCATACCACGCAAAAAGGAAATGAACGCTGACCTGTAATTTGCAACATCGTTTGACGGAATTAGAAACAAAGTCATTGTAGTTGCGCACCCGACTGACCATTTGCATGGACCCGACTAGGTCAAATTGAAAAACGTGCGGTGATCTGATTGTTATTTTCACATTAGTGTGATTAAAGCCTGGTTTAGTCATTTGCCACGTTTCGAAAATTAGGATCGAGCGTAATTCGAGGCATTGGCTCAGCAAACGCCAGCTGTTAACACTCCGGTGTACACAAGGTTTGGGTATGGAATGAGGTTGCAGAAGAACGTCGTGCTGTGGCGAACTCGTAAACCTGCTGCGAGAGCCACCAGTTTGACCTGTTAGCTGATTTTCATGTTGGCGTTGACATATGTCTGAAGTTATTTTGAAAACCTTCGTTTAAAAAAACACACTGGGCGACGTTTTGCTACGTTGAACTTCATTGACGAACCTTTGAGAGAAACCGCAACCTAGCATTGGTTATGCTGCCAATTTGTGGCGAAAATTGAAGTTAAAAAGTTGTTAAAATTTCCCAAGCATCGAGTTCTGTTCTTCAAAAGTCGCTTTTCGCTCCTCTAATTGGAAATGACTTCAAGTTCATAAGCTATTTCAAACGCTTCAAATTCTACGTCGTAGGAGTATTAAGCTGTTCAGGGTGTAATGACGTGGGACAAGCCGTTTGTTGCAGGAATGCTTTTGGAAAGAAATCGGTTTGGGGAACTCAATTAATTTATACGCAGAAGATACGACAAGTAGTGACTTTCTGCAAATAAGCGTAAAAATCGATTTAAAATCATGATTTATGAGCGTGTTTATGATCAAGTGCTGCATGAGTTCCATACGCAGGTATTGATTGGTGTAAGTACCATCTAATGTGTAACAGGCAGCATTTGATATTTGCGTAGAAATTATGAGCGTTCACAATTTGTCATCAGCGCTTGGCTTGATGGGTGGTGCCGACGCGGACGACATTGAATTGAGTGGCTTGTTTTAAAAGTTCAACAGCATGTGGAGTGCTTCGAGTGTTCAGAATGCTCCTCCTCTGTTCCCCTGTATCGACACAGTCGCTTCCCTTTTCATTTTTGCGGTCGCACGCGACTATATCCAAATGAAAACCGTTGCTTCATTACGCCACGCAGCAAAACAGCTGAACTGTCTTTTGCTGTTCTTCCATTCAGTTGAGACTCGGGCCGCGTGAAAGATCAGCGCCCATACGATCAGCGACTTTCGATACTTGGCGCTCGTAAGGCAGAAAAATAGAGGCAGTCAACACCGTCATCTTCATATTCTTGTAGTTGAGTACTTGCTCTGTGCAGAAAGATACCAAAAACCGACGATATATTAAACCAAATGGGAATGAGGTAGGTGTTCAGAATTCACGCCGTTTTGCGCTTTTGAAGTACTGTACATAGCAGATTTGCAGCTTTTAAATAGAATTGTTGTTTTGTTTGTTCAACCTCATTGCCTCCGAGTATGAAGCTACTGATAAGCCAAATTTCATCAGCAAAACCCGCTCAATTTCACGACCGGTCTGTTCATCAAGCAGACTGACTGACTTCAGGATCTTCTCGACAGTTTGCTCAAGTTTTGCACTGCTTGCAGCAGAGCTGGTTCAAAACCATTTTGCTGCCGCGCTGTTTGCTACCGGTTGGAACTCACTGCTCTGATTCAGAAATAGATACTTGTGAGAAAAGCGCTAGGACTTTGTCTCGCCCATGTAAGGTGAATCAGAATTCGCACCATTAAGTTTCAGCCATTATTTCTAGTTTTCCATCGCACCATCGCCGGTGTTGATGAGAAGTGGCAGCTTGAGCGTTTGCGTATCGCACACATGCGATGTGGCTGTTCGCCATCGAAATGACTTCGGCCGTTGTTTGCAATTGCAGGCCAGTCTTGGGCGTAATTGATTGCATAACAAATTATCGAACTGTCCAGCAGAGTGATGTTTAACTGTTTCAGGCGTTTTGTTATGTTTATGGTGTTTCATATTAAAAGGCTGCAGGTAATTTCAGGTTGAACTGGCGCGCAGCAGGGTTTCGTGAATCAAGGTTAGCAAGCCAATCCTGATAGCATTTGAAAAAATAAAGGTTACTAAACTTAAATAACAACCGCGTAAAGAAACTATTGCAAAAATAACAACAAAAAAAACAGGAAAATGCCTACGATTTCGCTTAGTCTGAACTGTAACAATTACCGGTTTAGGAATTATTGGTCAATCCCTATTTGCTGACAAAGCAGGTGCTTTGCCTGGCAACTGGCTTGTGAGATTATTCGGCCACATGGCATATTGGCGGCAGGTAATTTGGTGACTGGGCACTGCCTCCTTATTGAATTCTTCCGAAATGGTTGCTAGTAAAGGATAAACCTGTTTGTTTGTTAGTATGAAAGACTAAGACCAACACTCTTGTTTACTGTGGAATGAAAGTTGGCTGAATTAAAAGTGCCTTCATTAATGCCACTGCTACAACTTATTTCTGAGCGTGGTGCGTAACCATTCACCGATATCCCAATCCGTTGCTGATACGCTTGCTCGCTGCACTCTGCAGTAAATGGACGAAACAGGAAAGCAGCATCTGCTTACTGTGAGCTCATTCATTTCGCTGTAAGGTCAGGTTCTTAGATTGTGTGGTGTGAGGTAACGTGCAGAAATCTTCATCTGTGTAAGCACGTCGGCCTGTCTTGAGGTCATAGCATTTTTGGCAGTCTTGCTTGATCAGGCGTGAAAAGGCAGTTGGTGGTGCAATTGATTGGAGTGATCAACTGCTTCTATTCTGCAGATGCTTTGACAACCGCGTCTGCGCCTTGGTTGACACGAGTTGTTTGCGCTGAATGCGACAATATAGTTAAGATTTGTTAAACCTGTTGTGAAGCAAGCTCTTGCATTGTGACGTGCTCGGGATAATATAGTTTCAGCTGATCGGAAAAGGATGGTTGTACTACGCCGTAGCATAAAATTATGCGAGAGTTGTTTTGTAGAAAACGTTTCTGTGGTTTTGTCGGAATTGTAGGGCTGTCCGCATCACACGCCTTTCCCAGCAAAGCCACCTGCTGCCCGTTCGCAATATTGCTAGGAGCCGTATTAGGTCACTGTACAAGTGTCGCATTACAGCAGCTAATGGTCCTGAGTGCAGTTCTGTAAAGGCGGGTATCGTTTTCTTTCCACGTTTTTCTCCGACTTACCGACCTCCTACTTTTGACTGAAGTTTTTCCTACCAGCGTAACTCGATGTTTCGTCCTGTCGCTCAGATAGGACAACCAAGTCGTTGCTTTTTATATGAAAGGCAGCGTTTTCAAGTGAGTCTTTGAGGGCATGGAGAGTACGATCTCTGCAGCTGTATGTGCTTCATATGCGCTCGTTCAGTTTTGTTCCAACAGTCATTATTGACTGGCAGTCGTCGATATCTCGCCCTGGAGTCGATCCACCTTCGTCTTTTTCGGAGAAAACTCTGGTTATGAAAACCGAAACCGGTTGGTCTGTCAAACACTTTTAACTGGAAAGATGAACTGGTTTATGCAGTCAAGATTTAGCAGTTGAGCGCATTTTGGTAGCATGTCGCACTGAAATTGGAATTGGCGCCTCCGACTTCACGAATGACAGGATGCTGACTATTGTCATCTGCTGGGTAATTCACCAAACTTTCTGTTATCCTCTTGTCTCTTGCTGCTCAGGCGTTCCGAACATCGATATGGTTTGGATGTATAGGTATTGTCATTGATAGATGGTTAAAACGGTTTAGAATTAGCGAAGTCCAAACCGCGGTGAAAGAAACATAAACATACCGTTTAGAAAAATACGTAAAAGGTTTATTTTATCTCCATAAAATAGAAAACGTAGAAAATAATAACGGAATAGCGTGTCTGTGAGAATTTCACCGTGAGTCTGACTTCGCTATTTTAAATTATTTTAACGGTTTGCCATTTATTGCTATCGCGCTGCTGATCGTTACAAGGAGTAGCCAAAAAGCATTTCTTTTTGGTTGATTTGTAATGGTTTCCACGGCATTTGGAAACCTTAGCAATTTTCTCTGTCAACACAAACGTGAAAGCAATCGGTTTGCAGCTCAGGTATTTCTACTACCTTCACCGTGACATCTGTTTCGTTTGGTTCTGGGTCACGTCATTTCGACTAATCTCATTGCAGTCTGTACTGCGTGGGTTGCTTGGTTGCGTACTGCTTGCGATGTGCGTGGCAGGCACCTACAATTCCTGGTCGAAGTTAGTGAATACGGAAGGCCGGAACGCTTGCTTGACAAATCAGAGCATCGAGTAGAAGTGAATCCAGGCCAAGAGCGGGGCAGTAAGCGGGTAAGACAAGGATTTCTACGCACAAAACCTCAAGTTTCAAGCGAAGTGAAACATATCGCAACGCTGTAGCTTCATCACAGGCTGTGCGTCAGTCAAGATAGCTAAAAAATGGGCGAAATAACACTGCATAAGAGGACAGCAAACTTACAGAAAGCGTAAATGTTTGGAAAGCATTGGCTTGTGTATGCGTCCACAGTCAAGAGATTCCACAGGTAGCGGCCGCGTGCTTTTATGTAAGGAGCCGCTCAAGCAATGATATGCTCATCTTGCTCCAATCAAATTGGGGTTCTGCTTTCTGTAATAGCAACAATGCCAGAACTCAAACAAGACTCATGTGTTTTTCACTACCATAATTTTTTAAATCGATAAAAGCACTCTGCTAAGCATTTTCAGCGAAGTCACCCAATATCGCTCCAATTCTAATCGCAGCATGGTCCACTCAGTCCCACTCACAAGCGGAAGGCGGCATGTGCGGTGCAAACATCTGAAAGTAGCTCAGATTCATAAAAATCTGTGGACCTTTGAGTGGCGTCATAATGTCCTTGCAATCATCAGTCTCTTCAAAGAGTGACGCAGAGAATAGTAGCCTCAGGTGAAGGCTTGACAGGTCGTTGCTTACCTAAAGCAAAGCTTACTAGATGCTATGAGATGAAATAAATGCATTGCATTATTATATATCGCAGTTTCTAGGCTGGTGGTCTGCAAAGGCATGGTTGAAAGATTTGCGGCATCACAAACGAACGTTACGTTTGCATTTCATTGTTTGATTCCTTGTGTTTGTACTGCGTGTGTAGATAACCGTTTCGATTTCATAACAATGCACTGCACTTGTATGTTGCCACTTCCACAAAACTTGTATGTTGGTACTGCCACAAAACTTTGATACATGTCTGCCACCAAACTTCATACCAATCAGGTCTTCATACCCTTGTGTTTTAAGGGTTTCTACATTCGCTCAGCTTTTTGGGCTGCGTTGAGCACAGGGGCGTAACGAGGGGGGGAAAGGGGGGCACAATTCCCCGGGCGCCGAAAAGTCCCAACAATGTCACAAGTACTGTCTTCAATACAGTACATTTCCTTCCTGAAGACGTCAAATTCGAACATGGGGGCTCCAACCTTACTCTTGCCCCAGGCGCCATCTCACCTCGTTACGCCCCTGGTTGAGCAGCAACCAGCTCATGCTGGAAAGCTTCGTAGCATATGAAAACTTTCTGCCAAATCAGTGGCGTAGCCAGCCCAAAATTTGGGGGGAGCGAAATGTTTGACTTCAGGCGAACAACAGTATTTTTGTTTGGGACGTCGCTTGTCAAAGCTTAAAATGACCAGATATGCTAAAAATTTGGGGATATGACCCCTGGGCCCGCTGGCAACGCCTATGTGTCAAGTTCTTATTTTGCGTCTGACTGACTTATCATGGGGTGCCGTTGTTGTGGCTGGTGTGTGATACCGTTGCGTCTCATGACACTGCCCGTCTTCCTGCGATCAACAAATAGCTTCCTTTACATGCTGTCTTTCGCAGCGAGAAAAAAGGCCAGCGCTGATTGTTCTTATGTTTTGACAACGCCGTAAGCATACCTTTGCATCTGCTGCAGCTCATTGCGCTCTGCTATGATCTGTGGACACCGCTGTGTTAAATGATAACCTGCGACACACTCGACAAAGCAATTATATGCGTTCGCGTTGTGGTTCGTCGATGCAAGGGCTTCAGAATTTCAGGTGCCGAGTGCAAAACGGATTGCATATAACATAATATAGCGAGACTCTTGTCGAAGGTAACCATGTCGAGTTGTGCGGTTTAGGTAATTAGCACCGGAACAAGAGCCAGATTCAGGCTTCAGCACAGCATACGCTGCAAAAGAGATTTACTGTTGCAGAGCGTTTTGATGAAATTAAGGGGGCAAGGGGGCAGTTTTTCTCATCGCAGTGCTTTCACCATTTTCTTCTAACGTTTTTCTAAGTCAAGATGAGCTTGCGCTGCTGTCAAAACCATAGAAACCATTCTAGGAATGGCAACTTCGCTGGCTCGCGCCGGCCAGTCATGGCGCTGTTTGTCCCCCATAAAAGCCCATTTTAGCCACTCGCATCCAAAAAATAAAGGGAACTTTTGTTGTTTTGAAGTCGCTGCCTCAAAGCCGGCGCTGCATACTGGCGGAAATATCGATTGGTTAAATTCATCTGCGTTGTTATCTATTCACCACTCCAAGTAAATGTGTTTGTTGTCCCAAGTGCAAACCGTCAGTCAGCGTTTTCCGCATCCTCGTTGGCATCGGTTGTACTTGTAGCTTCCTGGAATCAACATGTGTGGGTTCTTACTGTACTTTCGCACTTTCTTTGCATGCCGAATAATCTTGAGACGGATGAGTGGGCATTCAGTCAGTGCTGTTGAAAAACAACGTACATGCATTAGTTTGTGTTCAAGCTGCCTGCTCAAAACAAATGTCCTGTTTTTAAAGGTTCGTCCTTTGCTCCATACCGAGCTCACCCCAGTAAACGCAGCGCACGACTCCAGTGTGCGCTGCTGCATTTCCGTGATTCGTGTTTCATAGCCTCAAATTGTTTATTTGCTTGGCAATGCCTATCTTGCTAAGCGCCACAATGCGGTTGCGTGGTATGGATAAAATTGCTCTCTGCTTACCAAGCAGCGTAAAGGGTTCAGGTACATGCCCGCAAAACGTGTCAGTTTCGCGTCGGTAATACGTTGGCAGTTTACAATAAGCAAGATTTATTCATATTTGAATATGACGTGCGACGTTGGTTCTTTATTCAAGTGGCTGCTACAGCTAGCATCCCACAGACCCACGTATGTTATTTCCGGCATATTCAACTGCTTGTGCAGGTAGACCAACAGCGGTATAGTTAAATGCGATAACCGGGGGAGGGTTGATCAAGCATACAAAGTACCGAACATCGGTATTTCTTGCGCATAGCAGACCTTCACCAAAAGTTTGGTAAAAACTGCCGGACTTTTGAGAGCGATTATAGGTCTCTTATTTGTGAATTGGAATTAAGTACCCTGTGTTATTCCATCAGGGAAAATGCTCGTACATCTTAGTTCATTTAGCCGAAATAAATTTTTAAATATTGGTACATCCTTGTAGTCGAAAGGTCGTAAGGTAAGTCAGGTATTCGCCGTAAGATTAACGAAAAGTTTAGGTCTTAGTAAGAACAATTTGCTTTTTGTGGTTAGCGTTGTTTTCTCACTCATTAAAGCTTCATCAACAATACTTCTCCAAGACTTTATACTAGTGCATAAAACCTGCTGCAACAGCATTAGCCAAGCAAACTGAAAGTCGTACCAAAAGATTTGCATTGTAAACTGAAAGTGAGTTTTGAAACAGCGAATTTCTGCTTGTGTTCACTGTATTCACTGTATCAAGGTGCATAGACAATTACCAAACCTTCCGAAAAAAGTTGTCTACACGCTTTTAGTATTGCGGAATGCTGCTTACTTCGTTGACCCACAAATTAATGACCTTATTCACTTGCTCGTGTCAGTATGCCTTTATGATGTTGCTTTGAAGTT
>JGI24158J21664_10006471_pt1 | contig 15438 bp, 6 predicted proteins | sample Ectturendosymbi3_FD_21664 | JGI IMG/M metagenome (IMG submission 21664)
TCCTCAAACGAATCATTGGCATGGCTACAGCAGCGTTTCCCTGACCGACTGATCAGCCGCAGGTGTGACCCGCAGTGGTCGCCGCATTCACCGGACTAAACCCCCCAGATTTTTATCAGTGGGGATACCTTAAGGACAGGGTGTAACAGCCCCCAGACTATCCCTGACCTGAAGGCAGCAATCACAGCAGCAATAAGAGCGATCCCAAGGGAGGAATGCGGGAGGGTCATCGAGAACTTACCACCCGGATCCAAACGTGCCTGCAGCGCCGGGGAGCTCATTTGGAGCATATGTTTTGAGCGCAAGTGAAACAAGGAGTTTTTGTAGAACAGATTTGAAACTTTGGATATGTCTGCTACACAGGCTTGACCTACTGTAGCTGAAGTTTTGCGTCAATCTAAATAAAATTTTGGACGTTATTCAATTTTTGGTGATGACCGTTTTTTGTGTCACCCTGTACCTTATGATTTCGCTCATTATTGTCGATTTTTGTATATTTTTAACGCAGTCTTGCTAGGCAACGGAAGGTTTTGGAATGGTTTCACTTCTACTACTTCGGCTTATTTATAGCCAGTAACCAGTCGCGACCAGCCGCAGACCCACCGCGTGACTGTATCAATGTATGCTTGCAAGCACTTGATATCACTCGCGTATCCTGTAGCCAGGGCGTGAGCAGAGGGGCAAAACGGACATTTTCCCCTGGAAATTAGGGCCAATAACCAAGAATTTCAAGAAAGCCAGCTTAATTCCGATTGACTGATTCTATTTTTGCAATGACAATCAATTTGTCGCTATGACACTCACACTGCACAAGAGCCAGAGGCTCACTGTTCTGGTGTCTTGTAGTGATGAGCTTGCGGTTCACATATGTTCGTTCATTTGCCTACAGAGGCAGGTTGTGAAACTTGCCAGCGGATTGTTTTACCGTTGGTCTTTACTGCAAAACAATAACATGGCAACAAATCTTCACAGGTTCACTTCAAGTTACGGTAGTAGTCGTTTTGCCACATGTGACTGTTGAACGCAGACGTCTTGGCAGGTAATGCAGGGAGACAGGGCCGCATCCACCTGGTATTTTCTAGGAGGTAATGATTGCAACTTGTTGTTTCACCCAACAACTCACCCACTTCATTTCTTCGGGGGATATGTTGTTTCACCTAACAACTCGGGCGATTTCAAATTGTTTTTGAAAATTTGGGGTAGAGGGTGCAATTACCCAGTTGTCCGCCGTGGTTGAGGGCCTGCAGCGAGACAGTGACGGCTGAGAGTGGTAGCCATGTAGTTTTATACTGTGTGAAAAAGCAACAAAGCACAACTTTTTGTGAGTGTTGCCATAACAAGGCATTTTTATGGTGTAGCAAAGGCAAAATGTTTTGTAAATGTCCACTTGCATTGCATTGTAAGCAACCTGAAAAGGAGAAGCAAAATGTCGATCTTAACCCACCCTGGAAAAATTTTTGGAGACGCTAATGCTGTAGCCTACTGCACTGTTATTTTGGTTTTAGTTTGTTTTGCAATAGACCACCTAACAAAAGTGACACTGAGCTTGTTCGCTGCTCAATAAAGCAATTTTACTTGTCAGTGAATTGTATGCAGTAATACACCAAGATATTTGAATTAGTCAGCCGGCAAACTTCACACTTACGCCATTCAAGGAAACAACTGGTTATCAACTTGTTTATACATTTTAGGTGAAAAAAACTACACCAACTGTCTTGTTGCCATTGGAAACAATTGTGTTCAGCAGCACAATAACAAATATTCAAAAGGCAATGATACCAAGGCTGGGACCAAAAACGTATACATCATCAGCAAACAGTACGTGATTCATCACATTTAATAATCTAGTCAGGCTCATTCAAACCATTTAACAATCTAGAGCACAACTATAAAACTAACAAATATTTAAGGCATGCTCAAAGCTCATAGGAAAAGTCATGACCCAGACGTTCACATGCTCTGGTTTAAATATATAAGAGCAACATAGTTTCACCTGAAAGTAGAATATGAATCGAAGAGACCGTTCACTTTTGTCAAAGTGCTCAAACAATTTTTTATAATGGAACTTAATCACTTACTGCTGCTTCGAAGTTGTTTATTTTCCAAGGTTAACTTCTGCAAAGCAATCATCTGATCAGATACTCGAGTTTCTAGTTCTTGAATTCTCTCAACTTCAGATAGATTGTGATGAAAGCCAACTTCTTCCTGTAAAACCTTACTGTAGCACATAACCACAAAACTAGGACACATATCACAGTCTACAGCATTTTCCATCCATACATTCAATTGCTTATGACAAACAATATGTACAGATGATGTGTGTGGTTTGCTACAGACAAGAAGTACTCAGTTAGTACTGGTGAACAATCTGCAGAAAGCAGACACCTAGCTAACAAGCGCATTGTATAGCCATACACTTTTACCGCTTTGTATAGCCCCTACACTGGCAAGAGAAAACGGGTGGCAACATGAGTTGCAATGCTCTAAAATCCAACCACAATATTAAACAGAAAAAAATCCCTATTGAACATTGGATCCCTTTTTATGCATGTTTCTTTATCTGGTCTAATTTCATGCTCATAGGTAATCATGATAGCTCAATGCAAAAAGTTCAACAAGCACATTCCACCCATCAGTCATTAAATATATTTTTGCTTGTAAAGCTGCTGATACGTTACTAAATTGTAACTCGCTTTAATTAAAGCTTCACTTTTGTTCAAGTATATATATACAATTCAAAAACTGTTTTTTATATAACTAATGTATTTACCACATACTCTTTGTTCATTAAAAAAGTGACACAAAAAGTACTGGTACAATACATGAAAAGTTTGAAAAAGACTTAAAAACTGTACCAACAAACACTGAGTTAAACTGCAATAAATTAAAAATCACTGTACTTAAGTTGCAATAAATAAAAAGCACTGTACTTCTGTCGAAATTTCATCAGCGGTTGTGGTGGTTCGATCTGATTCATCACTTGGAGAAAATGCTCTCAGGCTATTGTCATCCCCTGTTTGAACAGCAGTGCTGTCACCAGCACCTACTTCTTCAGAATGTGACACATCTCCTGAAAGATTACATAAACACAAACTTAGGAAAAATCAACCCCCTGTCTTTGTCAACACACATACTACATACATCCTCTATAAACTAGAAACTGGTACGGTTGGTTGGTTGAATGAACATGCACCACTGAAGCTGGGTTCAATTCCCAGCCAGGTCATAGACAAGACTCCAAAACTATAATTGTGACCATTTGAGAGCTCATTCATTTAAGACCTGTTCACCTAAGATCGCATTCATCTGAGACTATTTTTCTTTAAGCCACATTCACTGGAGAGTTGAGACCACTTTCATTTGAGATTAAGTTCATTTTCCACCATGTTTAAGCAAAGCTCTATTCATATTCTGTGAATCACATTTTTACAATGTACCTCCCAATTTTTTGAGAGACTTGAAGTTCAACAAGGTGATTTCTTGCGAAATCCAAGGTAACTTACTTTGCATTGGAAATGTGTTTGCACTTTGGAAGACCACAGAGACCAGAAAAGCTTATCATACCTTGAGTTCAAAAGGGTGAATTGCATGCAGAGATGTGAGGAAATTACAAATGATCTTTGTAAGGCAAAGAAAGAGAATATTGCGGTTAATGCACCCACCTGCTTCCTTTCTCACGGTCTCCTAAATTGTTCTTTATTTTGTTATTAAAAAAGGGAATGAAAAGATAAAAAACATGTGTTTTTGCAGCAATGCATGCAACCACATTAATACATTTGCTGTGGAAAAAACAGAAAACCAAATTGAGTTTTTTGAGAATGGAATTGCAAGTACATATATATATATATATATACACAAAAAAACTGAAATATGATCTGTACAAATGCAATTGTTCTTATAATAAACAGTTCTTAAAATTTTCGTTGCCAGCAATTGGTATCCAGTTAATGTCTAAACATCACCCAAGATTGCATTTTGGACAGCTTTACCATTAGGGCTATGAATATTTGCACCTCAGCACACTGCAAATGCAGAGCAGGGTCATCTTTGTTCAGAAGCCATGCCAAACCACAAATCAATCACTTTGACGGCCAGTCTACGAATATATCGTACCTGGAAATCAGCTTAACCCTTCAACAACCGCGCTGGTCTACATATAGGCCAGCACTTTTTTGGCCATAAATTGCCAGCCACTAGAGCTAAAGAGCTGTTGAAACCCTCTACGGATTTGAGAAGTCTGTTAGTTTTGGTTGAAAACAAATTTTTTTGTTTTGGGTTTGGGGTTCTCTGTGGGGGACATAAGAAGTGAGAGTGTTTTTGATTTTGGGCCAACTTTATCTGGCCCTGGGCGCCAACCAAACAAGCCATTTTTTTCGCTCAAGTTTCTCTTGGAAACTAAGCTAAAATCCACATCTTTTAAGCCCATGATTGGCTTGCTAACATATCTGTAGCCAAAATTATGTCTCAAAAACCCAATTTTGGACGAAAATAAAAAAGTTACACAAAAGGTAACATCAGCCATTTCAGACCAAACGTTGAATAGCCATTTCAGACCAAACGTTGAATAACTCGGCAGCAGATTGAGCTAGAGAGCTGTTCAAACCCTCTAAAGACTCGTGAAGTTTTGTAGTTTACAATTTTAAAAAATTTAAGATTTGGGTTTGGGGTTTTGGGTCCATGGGATCATGATTGGGGTATGTTTTGCGGATATTTTGAGGATGCCATCATCCAATCCAATGAGCCAATATTGTGTCTCAAAAGTTTTTTTGGATTCTAGGCTAAAATATGAGTCTTTAGAGCCCTTGATCAAGTTTGTAGCGTTTCTGGTTCAAAAGTTATGCCAAAAAAATTCCAAATATTTCAGGAATTCCCTAAGGCATTTAGGGGATTTCCCTAATTAATATTCTATCACATTTGCTATAACTTTTCAAATGCTAGAATGTCAATCAAACACTCTAAAGGCTCGTACTATAGCCTAGAATCCATTTAAATCCAGTAAAGTTACATGCCACAAAATCAGCTTGATTTTTGCACTCCCATGGGATGTTGACATCATCCAATCTTTTGACAGACCTGTCAAAACATCCTGTGGTTATGTAAACATGGCCGAAAAGGCAGAAAATGCACACTGAAAATTTTTTTTTATTCTATACTACAAGACTTTCCCCATTTAAAGCGGGTTTGAACAGCTCTCTAGCTCAATCTACTGGCAAGTGATGGCCATTTAGAAAAGGGGTGTAATCCACCCCAGGTTTGGGTTTGTGGGTGCAGACGTTTCCACAAATTTTTGTTTTTTTATCCATAAGCTAGGCTCCAGATTTGCTAGAAAGCCATTCGAGGGCTCTAAAGATGCGGATTTCAGGTTAGTTTCCAAAAAAACTTGAGCCAAAAAAAAATGGCTCAATGGATTGGCACCCAGGGTAGGGTAAAGGTTGCCAAAAAAACGCAAAAACACCCACACTTGTGATGTCACCTCCAGAAAACCACAAATCCAAAGTAAAAAATTTTTTTTTCGGTCTCAACTGGAAGACTTGCTGAATCCGTAAAGGGTTTGAATAGCTCTCTAGCTCTAGTGGCTGGCGATTCATGGCCAAAAAAAACTACTGGCCTATACATAGGCCAGCAGGCCATGAAAGGGTAAAGTAAAAATAATATCAACTTGTCTGCTGTGTGTAAACAAAATGATTACATCAATTCCATGCATTTTATGTAATTTCATAGCATACCTATAGACTTTTTTGTATGGCACCCAAAACTGAAGATCTTAGGCATAAGTATTGCTGAAACATCATCTTGGAAATTTTCATATAAAGCTGAAAATGTCAACTGAAATTAAATTCATAGTTCATAAACTTTAGAATAAATTGCTGAGATCAACCTATTTTTAATTTTCACAATTTAAATCTGGTAATTTCACTAATGCCCAAGCGTCAACAACTTAAGCTACAATACCATACATACTTGGAGTCAAAACCGTAGGAGAGTTTTGTTTCTTCTTGGACTTCGACAATCTCTTCTTTCTGTAGCTTGCAAACTAGAAAACAAAATTAGTGTGACACAACTTTATTTTGCAATTCATGGAAAACAATCAAAAGTTATCAAGAAGTTGAAGCATAACTGGTTAGTAATCTAAGAAGTCTGTTGTAAATAACAAGCCATTAGCAGACTACTGTAGTTCATGAAGGATCTGATTAAAATGTCCAATATTTCAGACTTGCCACATGAGAACAACTTTTAATGTCAAACAACTATCTTGCTTTGCAATAGCACACATAAAATAACATGTAATGGGTTCTAATTTTTACCATACATTTGATTAACCGATAAAAAAGTCGACAAAATGATTTTCTAAAATGAAGCACTTCGCAGTTTATCATGATTTTGTGAATATATATACTGTCTTAAACATTTTTCATATAGATTCCAACAATATTGACAACAACTTTGTCTGCACACCAATGTTTCCAACACTTGTCAACCAAAAAAGTTTCCCAACATTTCAAATGTACTCATTAAAACAGTGCTTCAAAATTGGCCTGGGATCAACTTTACTTTTGCTAATGCTACTGATATCACTAGCTTACTTAAGGACTAGAAATCATGTAATTGCTACAATTTCACTAGCAGCATGTATTCACAGAACAGTGTGTTATAAATAGGCCACATAAGTAACAACCTTTCCTATTGCATAGCATATTTGAATTTAACAAGCAAGGCATGCACATTAAAACCTTTTTCATGACTACAAATGTATGTTCTTCTCAAGATAGGTGAAACGGTTTTGATAGAAAAACATGGTTCCTACACAATTTTGAAAACAAATTTCCAGATTTTTTCAAGCGTCTTCCAGATTTTCAAAAGGTTTTTCTAGACTTAACGTTGCCGAATGACCTACCCAGGTCAAATACAGGCTGAGTTTTTTTGAGTCATTTTTCAATCATAGACTGAAACGTTTTTGAAATCCCTGAAAAAAAATTAAGTCATTTCGGTCGGAATGTTTGAAAATATAGGCTAAAAAACATTTTTGCCTCAAGTTTTAATACAACTGTGAAACAAATGACAGAAATGTTTCAGTGACCAAAATGTCTCAGCTAAAAATGACAAAATATTTCAGTGAAAAAAAGAAGAAATTACAAGCAGTATAATATTTATTAAGTGATATTAGTAAAATTATATCAATCTTGAATGAAATATTATGAAAATGCATGACAAAAGATCAAGTCTGAAAAACTACTTTGTTTTTTCATGCAAACATACAAAACAAATTTTGCAGACTTTTCCAAGTTAAAAAATAACCTAAATTTGCCATACTTTTACAGACTCCGTAGGAACTCCTGGGAATGCCACGTATTTTTAAAAAGCAGGTCTCACCTGGGGTGAGCTTTCAGTGTTTTTGCTACACTGTTATTTTTGAATAGATTAGTCAATCTTTAGATGTTTCTTAGCTACTTACCTAAAGCTAACCCAAACAAATAACATACGTTAATGATTGACATTGCAAGCTCATTATGTAGCTCTCCATAATCCATATTACCAAAAGAGTGATATTAAGCTATATTAGTGCATTAGGATGCTAGCATTATAACTGATAAACAAACGTGCCAAGTAAATGAGTGCAACACATGCCAGCAATTATGGTCAGGTGTGTGGCACTCTGTTTAAATTTTCATTTTTTGATTGAGCAATTCTTTGTTAACAAACACATGCAAAGAGATCATCCTGCAATGTAGTGAAACATTTTCAGGTAGATACAGAATGGAAGATTTAACATATTTGGAGCTGGGACAGTTTGCAGGAACCATGCTTCTAGTGCCATTTAGCAACTCTGTAACTTGCCAGCCAAAATTGTGCTAGAGAACCGTTCAAACCCTTAAAAGATATGGTGAGTCTTCTAGTTTGGATTTTTATATAATTAGAATTTCAAAAAAGTATATGGTATGACGTACACTAGCTCCCAAGGTGTTAAAAAACACAACTTGAATCGGTTCCAAGTTGAAGTGCAAAGAAAAGCACCACCCTACTGCACATGTCACTTTTACAAATAGACAATGTATACAAGGAACAGTTGTACAACAAAATCCAGTAATTTTTCGCAAGCAAGAATTTAAACAGTCCCACTTCAAGTATTATTTTGAAACTGCGAAAAAATGAACTTCAGCTAATTTATTCCAAGTTTAATGTGTTTGCTGTGCACATATATTTTGCACTGCCCTGCACTACTTGCGAAGCAGAGTGTACCTTTATCAAATAACTGTGAGTCACCAATCAAATTTACATTGGTGTAAGAGCTGCTTTGTGATATTATTTCAACCAATATAATTTTAGCGATTTAAGCAGGTATTGACATCATATTATCTGATGTCATGGTTTTTGTATGGCCATAGAAATTTCAAGGTCAGCACCTATGCTGATAAATACATGTAATGACTCTGACTCATTGCATATCGGTTAAACACGAAAATTGCTTTATCAAATAGGATTCTGGAATCACAAACCAACACCATCAATACTTAAAAAAGATTGTCTGGTTAATCACATAAACCAGATACTTGCACATACACTTTGTGTTCTTTTGTAGATCTGTATTACCTACTTCATCGCATATTTCCCTTCTAAGTATCAAGTTCACGGTACCTACGATGTAGAAAAACATTGCGTCATTAACACATTTGGGATCAGTGTGCGATATATTCATGCTTCAAAATCATGTGTGAGCCACCATTTTTGCATCCCTATGCACCACCGTAACTTGTTAGCCAACTGAGCTATAGAGCTGTTCAAACCCTCTGAAAAGGTGGGAAGTCTTCTAGTTAAGATTGAAAAAAATTGGATTTTAGATTTTTGTGGGTGATGTCATTAGGTTTAAGCATGTTTGGCCCAGGTTGCCAGGCCCTGGGCCCTAGCCGCAAAAAACAATTTTTTGACTTTGAAAGTTTTTAGTGGGAACTAGGTTATAATACCTTTGATCACCCATCTAGCATTTGTCGTTGGAAAGTTATGGCCAAAAGATCAATAATTGACTAATTATGGGATTAATTTTTTTGTTTTTAGGTCATAACTTTTGAGCCACAAGCGCCAAAAAGTTAATCAAGGGCTCTACAGACTCGGATGATAGCCTATTTTCCACTGAAAATTGAGTCAAAAGATTGGCTCTTGGCCTTGGCATCCAGTGCCCAGTAATCTAGGCCAAAATGCCTAAACCTACCCTTATTATGACATCACCCACATAAAAAATCCAAAACTTACCAATCTTTTTCAAATCTAAACCAGAAGACTTCTTACATCTTTACAGCGTTGGAACAGCTCTCTAGCTCAATCTGCTGGCAAGTTATGGTGGTACAAAGCGACACAAAATGTGGCTCATGCAGGTCTTAACAATTTTGGAGCCAGGTGCATTTACGTTTAAGACCTGCGTGAGCCACTTTTTTATCATCACTTTGCAACTTCACAACTTGCCAGCTGATTGAAGATTTGGTAAGTTTCCTAGTTTGGATTATAAAAAAATTGGAATGTTTTTTATTTCAGGTGTTATATGGGTGACGTCATAAGTGGGGTAGGTTTAGGCATTTTTGGCCTATGTTATCGGGCCCTGAGTCCCAAGCCGCAAGAGCAAGTTTATGACTCAAGCTTTTAGTGGATACAAGGTTGTAAGAAAGAGCAAAAGGTCACCAGGCACTAACAGCAAAACCAGCGACTGCCTTTCCAGAATTTGCTTATATTACCATTATCTTGAGTTACTTTTCCGCTAGTAACTGTTCACTGAATCGTCTGAAACTGTGATTGTTGTTTTTTTCACTGATTTCTTCATAGTAAGAGTGCTGAATATAAAAAAACTACCAGATTTAATTACTCAAATAAGCTTTGTATATTTGCTTAGTTGTGTGTACTTCATATATTTCATTTTCCATTCAACTTGAGGCACACCAAGACAATTTAAAATATTAATGTGTAACAACGAACAGAAGCCGGAGCTGGATGGAGCCATGTTATGAAAAATGAGCTCTGGAGTCAGAGCCGCACTCATGAAAACCAAGAGCTTTGGAGCCGGAGCTATGTTTATGAAAATAAGAGCTCCGGAGTGGAAGTTGTCATTTTTACAATGACTCAGCAAGCTGCTTATAAAATAAATACCAAGCATACACTAGACTACTACAAAGTTCAGAAGTTTTCTTCTGCAGGGTACATCATAAATGTAGATGAAATTGAAAACACAATGGAATTAACCATATTGGCAAATTTAAAGTCACAGATATTACATGTTTATGAACAAGGTAGTGTCTATTTTGCCAACAATGCCAAAAGCACTGCTGGGACTATTCTGCCATTTGAACTGTATCCAGCTTTGTCAACATACAACACTGAGTTCATGACACCACACTGGCAGTAGGGTGAACCTAGTTGAAGAACAGTGTCTGATGCTTACTGTAGAAGTGGTCATCAACTCGACTCACAGCTTTGCTGCTACAGCTTTACTGAAAAGAATGACACTTTTGAGGGGAGCACTTTTCATGTACTTTTTTGTCAAGTTTCAGATTTGCTTTTAGAGTTTATGTTTAGCTTTAGGGTTTTAAGTCACACAACAAGGATCACACACTAATCCAAACATATTGTCCTTGTCACCTAATTAATTCAACCTATCAGGTTAGCCTTATCGCAAAAAAATCCAGCAGTGCTTTTGCCTCAGATGGCAAATTAGACACTGCCTATAAACAAGACAAGCTCCAGATTTGCAGCCAGCTGTTTGAGGAATCTCCTGCCTGGTTCTGCCTCCTTGGACCCAATCCCTCTTTGAAATCGCTTGGTGTGGGTCACTACTATGACTTAACTATTATGCCTATAAACAAGCTTCAAACCAACCTTTGCTTTTCCATCTTCAAGTTTTTGTTTTCTTTTATCTTCATCCATCCTAGTACATTTAGCACAACCACACGGTAATGACTATGAACACGGAACAAAAATGATCATCCACATGAATTTCAGCAATCGGTAAAGCTAACACTACTGAACTTTGTATACTCCAGAGCCTTTCAAGCAAAACAAATTAATATGAGCTAATTGAATTTAGATACTGTAGAAGACTAGATCTGGGTTGCAACAATTTTCAACTTACTGACTTACTGTAGTCAGTCAGTGCATGTGGCGCACCATCCAAATTAGGGTGCCCTGTGAAAGAAGGATATTCGTCAAGAGTGGATCTTGGTTGTGGATATAAAATGATGGAACTAGAATCACGAAAACTGATATTTTACGGTGAGCAATGATGCCAGAACATCAGTAAAAATAATATTTCTTGCTAGCCTAGGCCTAATTAACAGCCACCACCACTCTCACACCAAGGTGATTCATTCTTGGTGGCAACCTCCAAAGGGACCCACAAATAGGTTTCAATGGTTGTGAAAATAAAAAATTTAAAACATCGCAACTCTTATTAAGCATTACGTATTTGAGGGAAGGTTATATGAATTTGGAATAAAAACATTTTCTCCATTGTATTTTTACTTTTATTTATAGTGAAACAAGGTTGTTTTTTTTACTCTGGTTATGTCAGGAATCTCTAAACTACAACCTGCAAGCCAAATACAGCCCATGACACCATTTCGTCTGGCCCAAAAAGCTACTTTGTCAATAATGAAAAAATAATATTTATACGAAAAAGTCGTTGATTTGGTGGAATGTAACATATCCTGAAACAATCACATTACATCAGATGTCCAGCCCTCAAACTGTTGTGTAATAGCTAATGTGGCCCTCTGGCAAAAAACTTTAGAGACCCTGGGTTATGTCATCACACATCCAACCCATTAATGATATTCGCACTGACGGACATCTGTTCTTTACATTGTACCCAAATTTGGCTATACATGCAGTACAATGTCTAAATATAATTTTGTCTTTTTTCACTTAATTGGTATAGGCAATATATATAATTTTTGGAAGTGACTACGGATACACCTGGCCTGACGCAAATCAAATGAAAGGGTCAGTTTGTCATTCAAACGGTGTGGGTCTCGTGATGCAACGGTAATGCGTTACGGCTGCTATGCCAATGGTTTTCGGTTCGACTATCATCTTGCCGACCTTCTTTTTTTATTTACTCTTTTGCAGGATTACGTGATACCTTTATGGGTTAGTGTTACCTTAGCATTAGGTTAAGGTTAGGTTATCTTTTACGTTTACTTCATTTCGACCAAGCCTACTACACTCTTGTCGTGCGTTACTCTTACGTCACAGGTGGCGTAAGAATAAGTTTCTTAATTTCAAGATACAAAGGCGTATCTACAGCCAGTGCCATGATTGTTTGCACTGTAGTTGAAAGAAAAATTTTTTTCTCTACCCTAACTCTTTTCTGCTAACAGCATAACAGTTAAGCACTTCAACCTTGAACAAAAACAAATAAAAATACTTTTTTTCAAACAATATATTCCTCAGAGGTTTCAAGCAATGTGGAACATAACACAACACTGTAGTCTCAACATAGGCTGTGCAATTGACAAGATAGTTCAATGTGCAAAGAAACACTGCACAACAGAGAGGACAATGAATTCTTCAGAAAGAAAGAACATTCAAAAGGTAATAGCTATACATTGACATAGGGGCAAATGGCAAGCAACGGTACTGGTTAGTACACTACAAGCAACTAAAAAAACAAATAAAACTAGATCAAACTTGCACACAGGCCAATATGCTGGCATTTCCTCTGACCACAGCCAGGGACAGGCACTGGTGTAGCCAGTGGCACTCCCAGTAGGATCACTAGATATATCAACAAGTTGTTGTGTGACGGCACTCAATAATAATAGCCTACTGTAAGGCTATTCTTTGCGAATGCAAGGCCACTCAATAAAAATACTGATCTACGTACTGGTACCCACACTTCAGTTGCATCACATCACAATCAAGAGAAATTGTAGTTGAACACCAAATCAGAAAATAACATTAATAAACATGTTATTGGACTCATTATGATGCACTGACAACAAATATATATATATGCACAAAAGCCATTAGAGGCGAGTAATTAAGAAGTTATGCACAATCAAAATTTCACCCTGCATATAATATAGGTTCCCTTTACCACCTGAGTTGCCAGTGGCAGAAATGCTGCTTGAAAACTGCTGAGCCCCAGACGCAATGTTTTAGTGTAAGGTTTTAGGTTTAGGGTTTGCGTTTTAGGGCTGGGTTTTGGATTAAGATTTTAGGGTTACAGTTTTAGGGTTGGCTAGGCAGTGGCTACAGGTATGCCTATGGATCTTGATATTTGAAACCTTATTGATACGCCACCTGTAACATGACAGCAACACACGAGAAGAGCGCAGTAGTTAGGCTTAGCAGAAATGTATGAAACGTAAAACATAAACACTAAACATAAAACCTAACCGTAGCCCTAATCCTAATCATTAGGGTTTAGGCTAATAGCTAAGGCCAATGCTAACCCTAATGATTAGGGTAAAGCATTAGGCTAACGCTAACCTAACCCCTAAACCTAAAAGTTCAGAAACATTTGAAAAAAGTGAAGAAAAATTGGTCCCATGAAATGAATTCAAACGTGCAACCACTACTACCAACAAGAAAGACACCAAGGTGAGAGCTGAACTGAAAACCACTGGCAGAGTCGACCTCAAACGTATCCACTATGCTACAACGTCGGTGCCACTTGAATGACAAACTTAGCATTTTATTCAAACTGCATCATGCGAAACGTATCCGTAGCCTTAGAGTTAGGATTATACACTTCATAACACTTCCTTAGAGTAAGGATTATACAGTTAAGTTTTACAATTGTATGTGGCTACAGAACCACACATGGATCTTCTTATTTCACCACACAGCCTCGCATGGCGCAGTTCACTTTATCAGTCAGTTTGTCACTTAAACAGCATCAACCTAATAGCATAATGGATATGTCGCAAGTCTGCCATGCCAATGGTTGTGGGTTTGCCTCTCATCCTGGCATCTTGCGTTTTCATGATAATAATTACTGCTTGCACGTATCAATTCGGACTAAATATTCTTTACACGTTTCAAAACTTCCCAAACTTTTGCTTTAGGAGTTGGGTTTAGGCGTTAGCATTATGTTAATGTTTTAGGTTAAGGTTAGGTTAGGTTAGCTTTCTTTAGGTTAAGGTTGGGTTAGCTTAGTGTTAGGGCTGCGGTTAAGGTTAGCGATTTGCATTCACTTGCTATGCAATGTTTCTACCAAGCCTACTGCATTCTCCTCATGCGTTACTGTCATGTTACAGGAGGTGGTCAAATAAGGTTTCTAATTTAAAGATCCAAGGTCAGTTCTGTAGACACTGCCTTTACAACTAAGGTTTTTGGATTGGCAGTGGCTACGGATACACCCGTGGATCTTTAAATTTTAAAACTTCTTCATATGCTACTTGTGACTTAGCAGTACCGCACGACGAGAAAGCAGTAGGCTTGGTAGAAATGAACTAAACGTAGAAGATAAACCCTAAACCTAGCCATAACCCCTAAACGTATAACCTAAGCCTGAAAAAAAGTAAAGAAAAAAAACAAAACCGAAGTCACCAACACCAAGGTGAGAATCAAACCGAAAACTGTTATAATGATAGCCGTGATGCCTAACGATTAGGCCACAAGCTCCACGCAGTTTGAATGACAAAGTCAAAGTAACCCATTTATTTGAATTGGGTGCCCTGTAAAGTGTAAAAGGCAGAGCTCTGCAAATAGTGGAGCTTGGTTGCGGAGGTTTGATGACGTAACCAGAGTCGCTAAAAAAACGATATTTTGTGTTGAGCAATATGAGAACTAAACGGTAGTAAAAATAATTGTACTGGAAAGGTGATATTATACTACAATAAATATATTTTGAAGTTTGATAATTTTTAGTTATCTGAGTTTCACAACGGTTTGGTGACATAAAAAGAGGTTTCAACAGTTGCGAATGTATAACATTTTTAAACATCGCAAACTTCCAGTTCCATGCATTCCATGTTTGGGGAAAACGCATCATAGGCTATTTAATATAATTACTGTCTAGAAGGTTAACACTTGTGGGTTGCAGTGCAGCCAACAGGCAGCCATATTTTGGCTTTTTGTATTGTTTCTGTTTATTATTATCTGAGAATCAGTCATGAAACAATAACAAATAGTCCTAGGCTACTACAAGGCCTACTAGTACTACAGCCTAAATCAGTCGATCATTATTTTGTGAAAACTATTGCATCTATGATGAATTCAGTTGCATTGAGACGTTGACCAGCACTCTTCAAAAACCAATACACAAAACTACGAGTAGGCTACTGGACACTGTTCAGAAAACATGGTCACATCTTACAAATTCTGAAATTGCACTTAAAAGCACTAGTGTTTCTGTGTGCTTTCGAGGAATCAGTCGACTGCCATCTGCTTTCGTCTTTTTGCGATGATTCAAACTTGTACATATCTCTATTCAAGTATGTACTTTCCACGATG
>JGI24158J21664_10006472_pt1 | contig 15437 bp, 6 predicted proteins | sample Ectturendosymbi3_FD_21664 | JGI IMG/M metagenome (IMG submission 21664)
TTCCTTGCAAATATTGTCCTTGATATAACTAAATCGAACCCACGTTATTACTAAATATAAAGTTATATCTAAAGCACAGTATTCCAAGTATAAAATATACGGAAACTTTTTCTGTGTAAAATTGGCGCCCACGTGTATTTTCTTAAGATTTCATACTTTCGAAATTGAGCTTCGCCTCTGACATACCTCGTTCTGTAAACTGCTAATCTACTATATTTGTTTGTTTTTTTTGCCTATCTTGTTATATAAATAAGCTCTATAAATACATTTTTCTGTCATTTTACCCGTACTTAACCCATTTTTATGTCATTTTACCCGTACCAACCCTATTTTTGTGTCACTTTACCCGTACCAAACCCATTTTTGTGTCTTTTTACCCGTCCTAAGTTTATTTTTGTGTCTTTTTACCAGTCCTAAGTTTATTTTTGTGTCTTTTTACCCGTCCTAAGTTTATTTGTGTGTCTTTTTACCCGTCCTAAGTTTATTTTTGTGTCTTTTTACCCGTCCTAAGTTTATTTTTGTGTCTTTTTACCCGTCCTAAGTTTATTTTTGTGTCTTTTTACCCGTCCTAAGTTTATCTTTGTGTCATTTTATTCGTCCTCAGTTCATTTTTGTGTCATTGTCTTCGTCTTCAGTTCATTTTTGTGTTATTTTATCCGTCCTTCTGTCTACAATATTGTTTGTCTATGCACTATAATTTGTCTTGTGTAAACAACGCCATAGCCCACATTACTTTGTTTCAGAAAATACCACATGCAATGCTGAGTGCGGACGAAGTCCTGCTCAAATTTTTTCTAATCGCTAAACACTTTGTTTCAGATAATGCCATACAAAATGCTGTGTGTGGACGAAGTCCTGCTCACATTTTTTCTAATCACTTTGTTTCAGATAATGCCATACAAAATGCTGAGTGCGGACAAAGTCCTGCTCAAATTTTCTTTACCCATAAAAATACTTTGTTTAATACCATATAAAATACTAAGTTCGGCCGAAACACTAACAATTATATGCTAACAATTTTTTCGCCACGCCGAAAAATTTTACTGACTAACCAAATTCTTTTCCGCCGCAAAAATGCTTACGAAATACTATCTTGCTAAGAAGGTTGCAATGCATCCGCGCACCGCCGGCGACGGGCACAGTTTGACGGCTGTTAGGCTGTTGCTTAAACCGATATCTAATCTAATGTGAGCACGTAAGGGCAGTTCTCCTGTCAGGGCGTTCTCTTGCTTGATTCGCGAGGTGTCCAAACGGTTATAGTCGATCTAGTAATTCTTGGAACTCGAGATTAAAAAATATTACCTTCTATTGTCTTTTCACTACGATGTATTACGAGCAAGTCTTAAGCTTTGCTACTTCGTCCGTTTGCGATAAAAGCGCATAAAATTTTTTACTACATTTTTACAATCAATGCTTAATGCTTACACAATTCTTGCCTTCATATTTTCCATGCTGTTCCGATTTTCTTTGACTCTAGCACCTGCATAACTAATTTCTCTTGCTCACATTTTTTCACAGTGAATTTTTCGGAACACATTGCATGCGAAAACTTTCTTTCTCGAGTCGCTCCCGTGGGGTGGAATGCTTTGCCGGCAGACAGCAATAACATCAGGTAATGTTTCTACTTTATCATTTTAATATAAATATTACCTAAAACTTTCTAACCTTTAAGTGTTTATATTTATATGAAATAAAAATTTCTTTTGAAAGCTAAAATACTGAATTTTCTTTTCACCAATAGCATATCGTCAGTAACTGCTAGTTTACCCTAGGTCAGTCAATTTGTTTTTCATTAAAACTAAAATGTCTGAATTTTCGTGCTCGCCACCGTTGTCACCCATTCAGCTGCTGTTGGATGAAGTTTTTGATGAAGCAACCACCGAGTCAAAACCACGAATTTTACCGCCTGTAAACAAAATTCAACAGATTTAGCAGCTGGTCATTGATTTTCATACATGTGTTAAGAATATCGATTTATTTACAATATGGGAATTGGCTACTGATACTTTTTTAATCAAAATTGGGATTGCTGAACCTATTCTTTGCTTTGTCAAGTGTACTCTTGAACAAGCTACGCATTTAATGGTGTCGCAAATACCGCTCGCCCCTTATATAGTGGCAGACAAAACTGACTTAGATACGGAACTTCTGCGCATCCATGGAGTGTTTGCAAAATTCCCTGATGCTTCGCCATTCATTTTTGAAATGATGATTGTTTCCCAGTCGACTAACCTGAGTTCTATACAAGCGCATGTTTCACTACGCAAAATCTTGGATGTAATCTTAGACTATGCTCCTTTAATTCCGAAATCTACACGCAAAGATCTTTTGAAATATTATCTCTCGCTATGTGTAAGCAATTTTGAACAAGACAGTTCATATCAAGCAAGACTAACTGAGGTATATCTTTCTTTTTGCATTCGACGATATCTAGCATTTATTTTCAAGCAACTAGTATCTTTCCATACTTTTCGCAGAACCTTATAGGAAAAACTTAAGAATTTTTTTTCTAAATTAAATAAACATTAATAAACTGCCTAGTACATTTTCGATGGATTTTTCTCCCAACTATCTTGGACCTTCACCAAAACGACCAAAGTTAACGATACCTCCACATAAATTACAATCTACCACGAAGGCGTCCAATCTTTCTTCTCAAAATCACATTACGTACGAAGAATCAAAAACGCTTTATATTCAGAACAACAAAATGCATCATACTCGATGGCTGATAATCTTACTTTCATTAATCCTGAGCACAACGAGGTTCTGGTGGTAAATGCGTCCCTTAACGAAATACACAATTGGCAATTAAGTACAATACCGTACACTTGCATTTTCGTTGAAAACCTCGCTTGTCAAAATACCATTTGTGGCTGGATAGGAATCTTGTTGGCGTCTCTCAATCACCTTCCCTCATGTGCTATTGGCGTAAAGACACAGCTCAGCGAGACTGACAAACCTTTTTTACAAACTACTGATTTGACTAAGTTGCGACACTTAATCTGGCGAAATCTGGCGTTCCGCTTCAGTTACAAGTCCTAATTCTATAATTCTACCTGCCACTAATTTCACTATACCTATTTAAGTTTAAGGTAAATATCCTTGTGAAGATAATTTGGCTGGTCTAACTATCTCCTACATAATTGGCGATAGTCAGTCGGATGTTTAAAAATGGGGCTAACTTTTGCATGCGTGGCTCCATTTTTGAGCGAAAACCAGGGGAATAAAAAGCTGGTAAATTGAGAGCCATTGATTCTATTCAAGTTGGTTGGTTTACTGAGGCCTGGTCCCTATTGGTTATCTTCACCTGGATTTAAGTAGATTCTCTTTAAGACTAATTACTTTTTGTTCAATAAATATTCGCATATATTCATACAATATTCTCTCTTCACAGCCGTTAAGGTTTCTACCTTTTCCGCTTCTAAGCCTCGGGAGGTCAGTTGGGATAGTAGAGCAATGCTCCTGCTCAACTGACAGTAGACATTTCTACACTTGGGCTGGGGTTCCCTTACCCCATTAGTTTTCTTGGTCTTTCTTCGGACCATCCTTGTATGAATATACTGCGTTAGGCCCAATGTTCGCCTCGGGGAACCGATCCTGGCAAAATCGTTGATCCCTGTTACAACATTGGATGTATACTCTCACTAGAATGTCCTACTGTTTTCTTTATAATACTTATATTTATATCTTGATCGCTATATGTCAATGTTTTTTTATTTCTCAATTTTAGTCTTTCACATTCTCTAATTACTAACTATCACCAATTTCTGTCACAATACTTTAGGGATTTTTCCCCTATAAATAACGACAATCGGTAGTCCACAACGTTTTTTCTATTGTGTTTTTCAGATAAAAATTCAACTTCAATCATCCAAAAGTTCGCCGAAACTTTCGTATCCCACAACCAGTTGTTTTTTAGGTGAATCCGCTCTGGAATCATTCCCTTGCGTCGAGGCGTCTGGCTGCGACCAGCAGCATCAACAGTGCAGACGCCGGTGCTGCAACCCGCAGCACCGGCCACGATGCATATGAAAGCCGCGTCACATACGAGGGATGTTTCGGTATTTTTTCTATTAGCCCATTTCCTCGTATGATGCATCTCTTACCTTTAAACGACTCTTCACACTGATTCGGTTCGAAAATTCCGACGACAAAATTAAGTTGACAATAACAATCGACAGTCACAGACCATGTTCAGGCAGATACGAGGCAGCAAATAGACATGTCACTAGCATTTAGATTATTGACGTTGATTAACAACAAACCTTTTCAGCCACTCTCGAGATATAGTCACATTTAGTTGTCATGTTTACATTCATTGACAGGACTCAGATGGTCAGTTTTATTGACAATGTGGATTACTTGAACAGAAACGTCAACTCTTCATATTTTTTGGTTTCTGAATCCAATTTGCCATGATCCTGTTTTGAAACGGGACAGACCTACATGCGTTTTGACGCTGACAGGAATAATTACATTTTTGTGGATATATACCCATTTTTTGGCCCCTTTGGAAGAAACAAACATTTTTCATCTGCACCATGTCAACAGATAAGTAACTATTTTTCATTTCATTATTCTCGTGCCTCGACAGCTTTTAGACAACATGCTTCCACCACTTTTCGCTTAATCACAGGTTTCATGCTTGTGAAGCCCTAATGCGTGACATAGCAATTACTTATTATCTAGTTATGACAACTCCAAACCACGTAAATTTTATTGCATTCTGCATAGCCCGCAATGCTTACAAATTCGATAAACTTTTTCAGCATTAATAGTCAATATGCAACACAACGCGCGATTCACACCGCCTGCACTTCCTGTTGTTTTGTTTTGACTGCGCGCATAGCGAACGCAGTCGGGACGGTGCATCGGGAAACGCACTTGCGTCTTCCCTGACTCGTCTTGCACGACAACTCGCTGTCTCACAAACGAACAAACGGCGTGCCGCGTTCACATCACTTCATCACAATTATGCAACACCTATTTCGGCTCGACCACACCTTTGAACACATTTTCAACTTATCCACATTTGCTTTGAGAACTGGTCACTTGTTTTAACTTTCTTTTTTGCTACAACGCGCAACTCGTTTTAATTCAGACGCGGAATAACTTTAGGTTTTCCTCAACCATCTGCATAAGCTAGCATCAGCATTTTAACATGCCTTTACACGACAACACAGCCTTCTACATGCACTTCGCGCTGCAGCTAGACTAATCCTTGAACATTCAGCTTCAACAAACCTGCCTTCGGACTGCATCAGTAGTCACATCCTTGCATACAAATTTCACAAAATCTCTCTCAGCTTGCGTCCCAACCTTACAGAAATGATTTTGCTCATCACAAAATTTACAATTCATTTTGCTCTAAATCACAAAAAAATCATCACTTTATTAGCAGATAAAAAACCTTCTTCCAATATCAATTGATTTTAAGACTTTCACCGCTTCTGATATACACACAAGCCATTTTTTTCACCCGGTTATGAATTTAAAACTTTTGACAACGAATCAGTAGGTAACGAAGAGTATTTTCAGTTGGCTCTCAAATCCTTGTCTTGGCAACAACCAACAATTTTGATCTTGCCCATAGGATAGGTTCCAGATAAGGAATTTTTGATGGATACTACACTTCGTGATATGTTCCAAAAACAGACGAAAGATAACGTGTGGCATTTTCGGCAGCTTTATTTCTCCGCCTTACGGCTGGGATATACTTTTTGGATGGAACGTTGCAATATTAACGTTGCGATCTAACTTATACATCTCATGCCTACGTCTCATAGGGACGACCTGACCTAATACTTTCAAGCTCAATTTAAACATCACAAAACCGTTACTAAATCGTTTCGCTTTTTTTATGACTCGTTTTTGCTCAGCAATTTAACAGCTATCGGCGCTGCTGTAACTTTACTTCACACTCTCGTGACATAACCCTTTTTGTCTTCTGTTTAACCTTTCATCCTTAATTAGGCATGTTTTGACATTTGGGTGCCAATGCAAAAACCTACTGGTCAGCTAATCGTTGCAACAATTCTTAATTTTTTCCATTTAATTCATTTTAAGGAAAACCTCCTAAGCGCAGCATAGCACCCGACAACTCTTTAGTTTTAAACCACAGCTTTCCCGTTTATTGCTCTAACACACACCAGCCTAATTTTTGGTGCGCTATATAAATTGCTAGCGAGCTATATAAAACTACAACTCTGTTGATGGCTATAACATCATTTCTATAAAATCTGCCCATTCTAAATTCCAAATAAAATTTCCTCTACTCTGCATTCAGGGCTAGGGTCACATTCGACATTGCAAGACGTTCAAACAAACCTCACAAAGCATCATTTTCATGCAGGGCAGTACGCAACCTGCGACAAAAAAAAATGCAGCTAAGGCATGCTTGCGAAGCATTTTACAAACAAACCAATGTTCGACGTCTAATGGTTTGGCTAACTTCATTCATCAGCCGCCATTACAGCTAATGGACCCTTTCATGCATAACGAAATATAAATGACAACTCGAAACGCTCACTAATCACATTAATTAATACAACTCAATACAGGCTATTTTCAATTGAACTGACTACTACATCAACCACAAACTACCACGTAATAATTAATCCCAAGTTTTTCCAACACCACCTAAGCGAACGAATAGCAAACATTGCCCTCATAGCATTTTCATTACCTTTCACTTTGACAGATGTCCGAAACGTCGGACAGCACTTTTGCATTTTTGATAACCAGTAAGAACCACTTTAATTTTTTCTACACTCGCAAATTTCCAGAATTACAACTTTTTTACTCACTACAGAACAATAGCGCAACCCTAACATGAACAATAAAACAAACCCTACTCTCGTCGCTTTTCCAGTCACATTTCAACATTTTTAGGATTTCTCCTCGCAAGACATTCTGTTGACTTTTCCTACGAAAATTTAACCATATTCCAAAACCAAGTCCTTTGCGCCTTAAGAAAAACGCGACAGGAATCAAACTGTCTTTATTTCATAAACCATAAATACATGATTTTTATGTTTCAAATCAATAAATCACTTTTTTGAACACTTTTTCTTCACGACTCCGCTTATATCTCCAATTTTTTAATTTAAATCTATTCCATCCACCTTCAATTGGTCAAAAGAAATACCATGACATAAGAAACAAAATACCCTATTTCCTGTTCATCAGACACACGTCTAGGATTTGCTTACATCATATGTTGATTTTTACACTGATACCACGTTACTAAATGATTTTCATAGAAACCAACAGCTTTCATTTAACTTTCTGAGGTCTACATATATCAACAAATTCTACTATTTCACACACTCTAACACAATATTTTTTGTCAATGCTGAAAACTAAATTGTCCACCCTTACCTCCCACACCTTAAGCACAACCTTGCCGATTGCGCACAAGCGCTCAAAACACAACAGACGTCGTCACCAGCTCTCAACAATCACCAGCAGCGCTCACGACTTTCAGTCTCTTATGCAGTTTTCATCACATAAAGTCTCGCCAAACACAGACACTGCAGCCTTATACGAAAGAAACCAAGACCAAAAACTACCCCGAATTTACCAGCATTCCACTTTTCACCGAGCTGTTAGAGTAACGTTAGCGATTATATTTTAGATAATAGTTCATTCACATCTGTTGCGAATTAGAAAAGCGCTCCGCACAGCACATCATGCCAGTTCAACGTGATCTCCGTTTTTGCCTGAAGTCGGATCGCGTTACAGCAAAAGCGGTCTATTGAATACGTCACTGTGGTTTGATCGCATGAACCAACCCACGTTGGACTTTGCACACTACAACCAACAACTTCTTTTACCGAAAACCTTCGTGCTAGTGTTGAATCTGACAGTTCCACATCAAAGGGCTTTTACATTTGACATTGGCATAACAAAATTTTTTTTAACAAATCTTCACGACATATCAGTTTACCGGCGACGATCAGCCCTTAGCCAAGTCATTCTAGAAGAACACCCATAGTAGCAAGTCATCATGAACCATTATACAATGACCCTAAACCCTCTTTTTTTAAGATTTATAGAAAAGGACTTATAAACCTAATTTCAGTTTTTAACTTTTAGTATTAAGCTTTCTTCGAGAATCTAAGCCTTTTCACGAACAGGGCTTAACAATAATTGACACAGGATGTCGACACAAACCCCCCCAACAAAGGAACATAAAAAACAAGATCAATAAGTGTCCGTAACAAGCGCCGGACTCATAAAAACAGCCTTAGCAGACACTTTCCCAGTCTACAAACGTCATAACACTTGCTTTTTAAATACATTAACGCCTTCCTTGCATAATTTTTCACGTCGATTGGACATTGCTTGCATTTAAGCTGTCCACGCAAATGCAACTCGCACAATCACTGAACCTGTTATCTGTCATTAATCAAACCTAACACGTGTCTTGACAGTAAAATATCATTATGAAAAATAAAGAACTTTTCAGAGCCTCCTAAGGGGAACGACTTTCAATGTCTGCATCCCTTACAACGAGGAGCAACCGTTGGTGTCGTTGCTTCATTTCAAGTGCGCAACGCCAACATTTGTAAGTTCGCCAGTCGTCTTCTCATTATCGCCACCTTCCGACAAACGACAAACAAGTGCTGCATCTTGTAACTGTGCTTCACATTAACTTTTTTCTGACTTAAGACCTTGCATTTTTTCCTGATTTCACACTCGGGAAAACTTCAGTACATACATGATCTCAATTCATCTGTTTCTACGACCTCAAACGTATCATCGTCAGGACGGCAAATAAATTGCTGCTATTGCAAAATAAGCTCACAGTCAGAGTGACTTACTTCAAACAAACTTCATATTTTTTGCAGAACCTTTCACATGAATATGTTTGCTATCAAATGCACATGTTTTATATTTCTCAAACAATTCCAGTCATTTTAAATTAAATTTATGAAAATTGGAACATGCGATTCTTAGCAGCCAGCAATAATCGCTGAAGTACTCAGCAGTACATTTGCCACAGATACAGTTCCAGCCTCTGGACTTTATATTTTCTTCTTTGCAGGTTCGACAAGTGTAAATACCTCAGCACCCTATGCACTGGTCTCTTTGCGTCCATTAGAAGCATCGCACACTTTCCTACTCGAAATCTTCTTTATTATATCAAACGATTGCTATCAATTCTCAAACTTGATTTAACGCAGTAACTACACCTGGACATACACTGGTGCATATACCTAAATCTCAACACACAAATATAATGGAAAACCTTCCACCACTTGCAGTCTTACTCTGTGTTTCATGAAACTCCCTAACACTGATAAGACAAGATCCGAACCTCCATGTGTTTGAATGAAATACCAGCCCAAACATTACTGCTTTCACATGCCAACCATTTATTTAAACGATTTTCACAAATTTATTGCACCAACTCATTTCATAATTCAACCAGCGCACATTACGAAACAACGTCAACAGATCTCCCAATTTTTTGCAGAACAAATACTTTTCCCTCATAACAGCTTCGTCGCTGAGCCATAATTTCAAATGCCAAAATTTAAACTCTTCAAGCTTTTATCGCTAACACATAAGAATACTGATTCTCTGCACCGATTATCTTCTTCACTGCCAGTGGATACCAATCCCGTGGTCATACAATCAACGAGAACTTTGGAAAAATCCCACAACAATTGAAAATGATCTACTTCATGCACCAAAGACAATTGACACACAACCAACACTTACTTTAGCTGAAGGAATCACTAACGACATTATAATAAAGCCCTCTATAGCTTAATCATACCACAATGATAATCCCTCAGGAACATGTACGTTACCTTCTCCAATACAAAACACGCAAAACATTCATAGTCAATCACCAACTGCTGATATTCCAAAATCTCTCGCTGAACAAGTCAATTCAAGATCACAGACCCTAGACCAACAACCACGCAAACAACAACAACATCAATACCGACTTTGTTACCACTGCCGTCAAACCGGTCATTCAAAATCATGTTGCCCCAAAAGAATACACAAACAAAAATTAAAGAAAATCAATTTATCGACCAGCTGACGCAACTCTTCCTAAAATATCAAGAGCAACATTCGAAACACTTTTTTTTCACAACTTAACATGTTCGCCTGCACAAGTAAACGTTCTTGTGACTGACGGTCCACGGATCACTTAACGTCTCATTCCTCAAAATATCCTGACTCATTTTTAAGTTTCTGCTTTTCAGAAATCTTAACAATCCAAAAATGACTAATGACATTTTACATCCTCATTCTCCTGACATCAATGCACAACCTGCGGAAACATCAGCAGCGACAGAAATGAACATACAAACATTGACTGCACATTCACAAGACGACATCATGAATTCGCCTCAACCAGAAAAACCTTCTCCAACGAACACATCATCTCCCCGAGTTCATGGCAACAATGAAACATTGCTTAGTGACCTACGCATTGCAAAGAATTTCATTCATACGTTAATGACATTGTCACAACAATTCCTAACATCGTTAGATAAAACAGAGGAAATGAACACCACCCAAAACACCATACAACACAAAACAAATACAAAACCGGCAAATTGCCATTTCCAGGAGATGTCATACAATCAGTTTCTCTGTAACCTACTCGACATTATCAAAGATTTGTCACTACCACACGCGAAATCATACACTCCTTATCCTCAGTCTATACACAACCATCAGCAATCTCTCCCAGAACAAATTCACATTTTACAGCAACAAGTCGGAAAAATATACCAATTACAAAAAAGTCGAAATGGTTGCCAGACCAATTCTAACCACAAACCAGAAACTCGAACATGTTACCGCTGTAACACATACGGTCACATAGCCAGAAATTGCCGACGAGCACCTATAAACAAGACCAACCGACTAACGTGCAAAACAACCGTTCAGCCAACAAGACTTCCACAACGACACAACACCAACCAAGCTCTCCTCAAAAATCAGGTCCGACACCAGCAACGCGATCAGAATAACTTCACAAAACGATAACACTATTTCCAAGGTAAGTGAATAGCTGCCAGTTGTGGTCCGACGATTTTCACGTTAGCATTTAATTTTGTTTCTCAGCTATTTTTATTTTTTATCGATATATTCATTGCAAACAACGCCAAACGATATCTGCATTTTGAAATAGATACAAGCAAAGAGATACTGACAGATTTCAAAAAATGACGAAAGTAACAGATGCGACATGACTTATGAAAAACAAAAATAAAATGAGTCACAGATACGTATATTTCGTATGTCGCATTCACGTCCGTCCCATCTTACAGGTACCTAAATCGTGATCGGACGGAAAAAGGTATGGCTAGTGTAAATAAATAAAGAGCTTGTCATTTCAATCACATGCAATATGGTAAAAGAAATTTACTAGCCCGAGAGGAAGCTTTTTCTATACGCAACGAACAATACTAAGCAATATAAGTTTTCCAGCTTCCAGAAAAATGCATTACAGACTACATTTGATAAAAGTTTTACAATAACAAGAATCACACCAACAACACTGCACGCACACACACACGGGCTGAAATCGCAGTTCTCATCGGGATGACGAAAGGCTTATCATGTCATCCACAACGGAGTGAATACGTTTTCACCTTCTAGTCAATACACTACGGTATTGTGTCGATTTGGCAACTTGACTCTCATGCCGGCATCTTTCTCTCTCTATCTTCTCTTTCTATACTTCTCTTTTTCTTCCACTTCAATGAGTGTCAATGCGCGAAGTTTGCACATACCACAACCGCAAAATAACAACGACTCACACAAACACGACACATGATCGCAGTCCTCACCGGGATGACGAAAGGCTTATCATGTCATCCACAATGGAGAGTAAATATTATAACATGCTCCAAGAATATTTTGCAGATGCTATTCGCCAGATCACATTTTTCTTTTTCATTTTTTGATAACTTGCACTTCACTGGGACTTTGAAAGGCTCATCATATTGTCCTAAGCAGTGCAGGCCTATTCTAAACCTTAGACATATTTCAACGTTCAACAAACTGAGACTACGCAAAGCTCATCACGCTGTCTGAATATTTCAAAGCTATATCATGCGCCATTGCTTCAACGATAAGGAAGGAGAATGAGAATTTTGTTTTCGCGTGGAATATTTTATATCTTGCGGATGGGTTTCGCACCTTGTGGACAGATTTGTTTCATTGTGGACACAAGTATCTTTTGAACGAATCTGTATCTTTGGTCGATTCCACGTCCCGGTGGATGAAATTTTATCTTCGAGGACGATATTTTTTTTCCTTTCCACGTTAGCAAATTTATTTTATATGAAATATTCTAATTAAGTAAAAACCATAAACTTTTTTTTGCATTTTTAATACGTTCCTGGACCACGACTGTCACTATTTCTTTAGACAAATGTACATTCACTCATACTTTTCAGGAGTCCAAACGGAAACCAACATAACCCCAATTGAGGAGAAAAGCATCACTCAACACCTTCACAAAAGCTAAAATAAAACATTAAATTTCTCACCCCAAACAATTTCTAAAGTGGCATAAACATACATGCCGTAAAAAGCATCTGTATAAATAAACCTATAATTTCGCCCATGCAATACCATTCACAACTAACTACAGAAAAACAATATTTCATATCAAAAACTCTTTCATTTCACAGATAATGCTTACAGGTTTACTTTCAATTTCTCAAATGCGCCTTTTGCTCGTGCACCTACCCTGCGTTAATCGTGAAAAGCTTTTATTTCTCAGAAACAAACCATGCGATAAACAATTAATTCTGCACCTCAAATTAAACCAACTGCTTCAACCCCTGGTGAACTGCAATCCAGCAATTGCAAAGCAACCACAACCTAGTGATAAAAACGAACACATCTTGTTGCCGACGGACACGCTTACCGTTTGACATTGCGCACATGCTTTCACTTATTCATTGAGAATTTCACTGTTGACATCATCTTTAACATTCTGAAACCCACATTGTCTCTAACGACGCCTTAAGCCTTTGATGATCTTCACCTGAACACCACACCGAGTCAAAGCCAAGCTGCCCTGGTGCAGCTCGCGTGATCAAGTCACGTCGATAACTGGATTGCAACCAACCTAAACACCTGGTGCAAGAACAAACCTTCATATGACTTTCGATACAACCTTTACAACATCTTGCTCCTAGTCGAAAGCTTCGATCATATTTTCACTTTATTAATAGCTGATAACTTGCTGAAATAGCAGTTATGTAGCTCAATAATTTTTCGAAGACACAAACCCCCTCAAAAAACCACGACAATCCACATGCGTGACAAACGCATTTCAACATCATCGCTTTGCAATTTCTTTGAACATCATGATGATCTACCCAAGTTTACACCACACCGTCATATGCGAGGTGAGGATGACCTGTACTTGACGAAAATATCATACTCATGTTTTTACACTTACACAATTTTAAGTAACCACATCAAACTTGAACATATTCCCTATACAATAACGCAAAACACTACTGACATACTTTTGGAAGATATGAATGATAAAAACAATATAATCACCTCTTCAAACGACACTTACAATCACTTCGTCCTGAAACCTTCTGCACGACCTTATTACATATATCCAATGTTGGAACATTTCATGACCTATTACGAAATTTAACAAAACAGCAGGAGATATTCAGGCATGCGCTTCACTGTTATACAATTCCTACGACGGATCTTTCGTCATAAATACACGTTAATCAAAGACACTCCAATCCAAAGCAGTGTCCACTACCCAAACCGACTGTTTTCTTATGAGACCTTCAGTTGGGCATGTCACACATAATCCCTGGACTACACACTATCCTCCATTAAAATATTTATTTTGTCGACACTTCAAAAATGATGTAACGACCTTTCATCATTTTTTTTTATACCAAAACATTCTAAGATGGCATAGAGATAGATGCTATCAAAAAGCATCTATATTTTAAATAGCAACTTCCCCAAACACCTTGCCAATAAAATAGTAGAGTTACATATAACACACTTTGCGACAATTGAATTTCATACCAGTAAAGACAAACAAAAGTCAGTTCACTTTGTCTTACAAAACTTACATTCGTATTTAATGACAACAACAGATGCCATGTTAAACGAAAGTCTACTACCAACAAATACATTAATGGCATACGACCAAGGAAACAAATACTGCGAACGCATTAGTTCAGCAAAAACAGACATGCATAATGCTTTGCACATAAACAAAAAAATACTATATGAATTGCTTTCCATATCAAGAAAACACTGAAACATGCAGAAGAAAAAAGGAGCCACAATGCAAATATGCAGTAGGCTCCATACAAACTGCATTACAAAAACCAGGAATTATTCCAGATATTGAAAAAAACAAACCTTTAATCGCATACTCAAATGCCTGTTTCCTCCCCCAAAATTACACCATATACGGGAATGCAACCCGAATAGACGAAAATCCTAGGACACGAAGGGAGGTAACCGTAGCAATAGTGCTCCTCATCTCAGTTATAATGGGAGCACTAGTAGCAGGCATTATTGAAGCACAAATGAAGACATACAATGACAGAATTAACAAAAAATTACGAGATTTAAAAAACAAATTTACTTCTCAACTGAACCAAATAGAAAACCAAGTCACAGAACTTCAGGCACAACAAATCGAACTGACCAGGGCTATTGCAAAACTCTCTCGAATAACAGCCAACATAGCAAATAGACAACAAAGATTTGAAACATATATCCTGGCATTTAACAGACAATTGTTACAACAACAAATTGTCATAGCCAGAAGATCTATTGAAAATAGAAAACTCATTCTTAGCAGAAATGCATATGAAACACAAAGAGCGATACAAGAATATAACTCAAGAAAACTAATTTTGCAAACGTTAAAACGATTGCAAACTATTCCCTCTTTGCGAAATGATACAGTCTACCGAAACCAAATACAACAAGGTTTCATTTATAACACTGAGATCTATCGAATTATCAAAGCTGATCATGAAAACATGACGCAGTGGATGAAAGAACATCCACTTGTCATTAGTAATCAGTCAATAAGAATTAAACAATTTGATAATATACAAAAAAACTTAAGAGATAAAAATACGTATGCAAAAGACACAGAAATTCTTAAACAACTTACAGAAATCACCGTAAAACCTATTCAACATATAAATTTTACAAATCAATATGAACCGATTCCTTTTCCAGGAATTGATGTCGGTCAAGGAATCTGTGGCGTCATCAATTCCATAGGAGACGCCGGTGTCAAAATCCTAGACATAGGTTCAGACCTTGTCAAAGATGTAGTACTGTTTCAGTCGTCTGAATCGCCTTGAACTTACTGAGGCAAGCACAAGCGAATTATGGTTATTCGGGGCATTTAACTAACAGGAAAGCAACCAGCA